>Ga0268299_1000147_pt1 | contig 277552 bp, 245 predicted proteins | sample NOBtaG_FD_193484 | JGI IMG/M metagenome (GOLD analysis project Ga0268299, IMG submission 193484) | Activated sludge microbial communities from bioreactor in Nijmegen, Gelderland, Netherland - NOB reactor | ecosystem: Engineered > Bioreactor > Aerobic > Activated sludge | place: Netherlands...
GTGATCCTGATCCAATACCAGACTCATAGCATCTAATTTAAATTCTTTTGTATATTGTTTTCTCGTTACCATTTCTTCCTCCCGTTAAGCTATTTTCTCTTAACTGGAGTGTCCGGTTTCATTAAACCAGGTCACTTGTGCCCTCAATACCATTATTCAAAACTGCGACCAAGATGTCCGAGGTATGGTGGAATTATCGGCAGGCACAAATTGCGCAGCGTGGGCAATCGATCGAGCGTGAAATACGTAAGCTGGATCAATCCATCGAACAGTTGATGGATAGACTGATTGAAACGGATAGTCAGACGATGATTAAAGCGTATGAAAAGCGGATCAAACAATTGGAAACCGATAAGGGCGTTTTGATTGAAAAGTCGACTCAATCCTTACGTCCGATGCGATCATACGATGCGGCACTTAGAACCGCTTTAGATTTCATCGCAAGCCCTTATAAACTCTGGGATTCTGGGCGATTGTGTGACCGTCGCGCAGTGCTGAAACTGGCATTTCCGAGTGGGTTTCAATATCACCGAAATACTGGACTTGAAGCCGCTGAAACACCATTACCTTTCAAGGTGTTAGGGGCGCTTACAAGTAAGAAAATTGAAGTGGCGGAGAGGATGGGATTCGAACCCATGTGTCAAGATAACCTGACCATCTGATTTCGAGTCAGCGCCGTTATGACCGCTTCGGTACCTCTCCGGTTGTTAGAAACTCAACACCCGCTGGACTCTCTTAAGATATCGAGTGAGTGTGAGTGTTTTAGAGGATAATTTACCTTTATATTATGCAGAAACTTTTATGGCACCGCGCATTTTCTGCAGTGCCTTGACCTCAATCTGACGAACACGCTCTGCCGATACACCCAGTTCATCGGCCAAATCATGCAGTGTTGCGGTATCTTTTTCCCTCAACCAGCGGGCTTCTATAATGTGGCGGCTTCGTTTATCCAGGCAATCAAGAGATTTCTGCAATCCTTTCTCGCGCAAGTGGGTGATTTGTTCTTTTTCCAGGAGCTGCGACGGTTCTGTGCCATCTGTCAGATAATTGATGGGGCTGAATGTGTCATCTTCATCTTCAGAGACGGGTTCAAGGGAAATATCCGAACCGTTGAAGCGTTTCTCCATTTCAATGACTTCTTCAGCTTTAACACCCAATTGAGCTGCCATTGCGTCCACTTCCTGCGGATTCATCGTGTCCAGGCCATGCTTCATGCTGCGCAGGTTAAAAAATAATTTCCGTTGCTGCTTGGTGGTGGCAATTTTGACTAAACGCCAGTTACGCATGATGAATTCGTGAATCTCAGCTTTAATCCAATGAACGGCAAAAGACACCAACCGCACTCCCCGCTCCGGATCGAAACGTTTAACTGCCTTCATCAGGCCGATATTTCCTTCCTGAATCAGATCAGCTTGTGGAAGACCGTAGCCTTTATACCCACGCGCTATCGCCACTACAAAACGCAGATGAGACATAATTAACTGCTGAGCAGCTTCGATATCACCGCGATTCCATAGTCGTCGTGCCAAACTGGTTTCTTCTTCCTGTGTAAGTATAGGGAAAGAATTAACAGACTGAATATAACTTTCAATACTTCCACCCGTGGTAGGTAGTGTTAAAGCATTCGTCATTGTAATAATCTCCTGATAGTAGGTTTGTGCCTATGTGATATAACTATGTTTTATTCTAGCACTCTCATGCTGTGAGTGCCAAATATTTAAAAAGTTTCGTTATAAATTCTTCCGAGTTATTCAGGTTCGATTTGCCAGAGATGGCTTGCGACAGAAATGCGTGCACCTAGCCATCCCAGCCAAGCAGAAAACAATAGCAGGCTGATGCTGTCTTGTAGAGAAAGGTGCTGCAGTTGTATATCAAGATCATAAAGCTGAGCGAGAGGCATGAGTTCATCATTTAGTACAGCGATGCCCCATGTAATGATGAGCCACGCTGTAATGCCTCCGGACAATCCTTGAATGGCGCCAAAATAAAGAAAAGGACGTTGGATAAAACTATCGGTTGCGCCAATGAGTTTGGATATTTCGATTTCATCACGTTTAGTCAGAATTTGCAGGCGGATGGTATTGAACATGATCGCAACGATTGCAATACTTAGCAATGTAGCTAACATGAGCACGACCGAGCGCCCCAATTTAAGCAGTGCGTTCAGGCGATCCACCCAGGCGGAGTCAAATTGTACATGCGCAATTTCCGGCCAGCTCTGCAGAGTTAATTTCCATTGTTCCAGCGAGTCTGATGTATTTTCCCGAGTATGGACGACAAAAGCATCCGGAAGGGGGTTATAGGTCAAATTGGCGGTGATATCGGTAAATCCGCTACTTTGTTGTAACTGAGTTAGTGCGCTGTCCTTGGAAACAAATCGATAGTTCACGATTTGTGAGTCTTCTTGCAGGCGTTGCTGGATTTTGTCGATATCTTCTTTCTGCGCATCCTGTTTAAGGAACAAGCTGATTTGCGGGGAACCCGCCGCTTGGCCGGATATGGATTGCAAATTTTCCATCAGTACATAGACGCCGGTCGGCAGGCTAAGCGCGATACCCATCACAGTGATGCTCAGCAGAGCGGTAACAGGTGTGGAGGCCAGTCGTTTGAATGTGTAAAAAAATACAATCCCATGTTGCATCAGCCATACGCGGATCATGCGGCTAATTTTCCTTGTTTGAGTGACAGAATCCGGTGTTGCGTATCCTCCAGCAGGGAAGCGTCATGCGTTGCGATCAGGACGGTGACGCCTACCTGATTGAACGATTTGAACATGGTCATGATATCTCGGGCATATTCAGCATCCAGATTACCTGTCGGTTCATCGGCGATCAGGATAGCGGGCCGGTGAACGACTGCACGCGCGATACACAACCGTTGTCTTTCACCACCGGATAGAGTGATGGGCATGACTTTCTCTTTTTTTAACAGGCCAACTTTATCCAGAGCGGCGCGTACCCGGGACATCGCCGTGTTGCTATCAAAATCGCTGATTTGCAGCGGCAATAAAACATTCTCAAAAACATTGCGGTCAAACAGAAGCTTGTGATCCTGAAAAATGAAACCGATCTTGCGCCTTAGATAAGGAATCGCGGCGGGTTTGAGTTGGGCTATATTTTGCCCACTGATTGTGATTACGCCGGAAGTCGGACATTCTATTGCCGCAATCAGCTTTAATAATGTGCTTTTACCGGCGCCCGAATGACCGGTCAGAAATACCATTTCGCCGGATTCCACCGCAAGTTCAATGTTGTTCAGAGCAATATAACCGTCGGGATAGCGCTTGGAGACATTTTTTAGAGCAATCATAGGGTTTCTGCTATCCATTGGTAGCGCTTAATCCAGAAGTGCTTCAACGAATTCTCTGGCCTCAAATGGTCTCAGGTCATCCAAACCTTCGCCCACGCCAATAAAACGCAATGCCGGAGGATTCTCAGGATATTGTCCTGCGATAGCTGCGACTACCCCGCCTTTTGCGGTGCCATCCAATTTGGTCAGGATCAGCCCGGTAACATTCAGCGCGTCATTAAAGGCGCTTACTTGCGTAATTGCATTTTGTCCCGTGTTGGCATCCAATACCAGCAGCACTTCATGCGGTGCGTCCGGCATGGCCTTAGCAATCACGCGTTTCACTTTTTTAATCTCTTCCATTAAATGCAGCTGGGTAGTCAAGCGTCCGGCCGTATCCGCCAGTACGATATCTATACCGCGCGCTTTGGCTGAGTTGACGGCATCATAAATTACAGCAGCCGGATCGCTTTTTTTATCGGGATCGCTGTCCGGGGCTATAACGGTAACATTGTTCCGCTCCCCCCAAGCGATCAATTGCTCGCGCGCAGCCGCACGGAAAGTATCGCCGGCAGCCAGTAGTACTGATTGACCTTGGGTTTGAAAGAATTTGGCAAGTTTGCCAATCGAAGTTGTTTTTCCTACACCATTGACACCCGCTATCATGATGACGAAAGGTTTATGCCTGGTGGTATCCAGTGGTTGGGCTAGCGGTTCCAGCATGGCGATCAGTGATTCTTTAAGCGCGTGTTTTAACTGTATGGAATCTGTCAATGCATTGCGCTTGACTTGTTTGCGCAGGTTTTCAAGTAATTGATATGTTGCGTTGACACCTATGTCGGAGGTTAACAAGATAGTTTCCAGTTCTTCGTACAGTTCCTCATCAATCTTACCGCCGCCAAACAAGCCCGATAGCTGTTTCCCCAGATTTTGCCGAGTGCGTGAAAGGCCTTGTTTAAGCTTGCTGGCGAAGCTGATGGATTCTGCCGGTGGAGACTCGGATTCCACTACGGATTCGACTGGAGTTTCGTTCGGATCCGCAAGATCTTTTTTGGATTTAAAAAAACTAAACATTCTGGTAGGCTCTCAATATGCAGAGGAATTCTCAAACTTCAATTTTATTCTGTTTACTCACTTTAGGTTGGTAAAAATGATATCTGATTACCGTATCACTTTTTTTTACTTTTTCTCAATTTGTGGATTTTTGTTGGTGATCAATCCGCTGACTTCATCATCAGCATATGCCAATCCGTATGAATATGTGCTCGATAATGGCCTTAAATTGATTGTAAAACAAGACCATCGTTCACCGGTTGTGGTGACACAAATCTGGTACAAGGCAGGCAGCATTGATGAAGTCAATGGCGTAACCGGTGTCGCGCATGTTCTGGAACATATGATGTTCAAAGGCACAGAGAAAGTTCCCAATGGCGAGTTCTCAAAAAAAATTGCAGCCGCTGGCGGGCGTGAGAATGCTTTCACGAGTTACGATTACACGGCTTATTACCAACAATTGCATAAAAATCATTTGCCGATGGCCATGGAATTGGAAGCGGATCGAATGCGCAATCTAATTTTAACCAGAGAAGAATTTGAAAAAGAAATCAAAGTTGTAATGGAAGAAAGAAGATTGCGTACGGATGATCAGGCGCGTTCGCTATTGTATGAAAAAATGATGGCTGTTGCTTTTCAGTCTCATCCTTACAAAAATCCGATTATTGGCTGGATGAATGATCTGGAAAATATGAGCGTGGAAGATACGCAGGAATGGTATGACCGCTGGTACGCACCTAATAATGCAACATTGGTTGTCGTCGGGGATGTTGATGCAGACGAGGTATTTCAGCTAGCAAAAAAATACTATGGTGCAATTCAATCACATTCTTTATTCGCGATAGATGCTCGTAAACCACAGGTCGAACCACCACAATTAGGCACTAAACGGATAACCGTCAAAGCACCGGCAGAGTTGCCTTATCTCATCATGGGATTTCATGCGCCTGCAATAAAAAATGTTAATGAAGACTGGGAACCCTATGCGTTGGAGATATTGGAAGGGGTGCTGGATGGCCATGCTTCAGCCAGACTGAGCAAGTCGTTGGTGCGCGAAAGTCAAGTCGCTAATTCTGCCAGTGCGGGGTATGGTGCGATTGCGCGCGGCCCAAGCATTTTTTTTCTGAGTGCAGTGCCTGGCGTTGGCAAAACAGTAGCTGACTTGGAGCAGGCACTGCGCTCCGAGATCGAAAAAATTATTCAAGAAGGTGTTACGGAAGTAGAACTAAATCGAGTGAAAGCTCAGGTAATTGCGAGTCATGTCTATCAGCGAGATTCCACTTTTTCTCAAGCTATGCAATTGGGTAGACTGGAAAGTACTGGATTATCTTATCGTGATACGGATACCATCCTGGAGAAGTTAAAAGCAGTTACTGCTGAACAGATACGCGATGTAACAAAGAAATATTTTACTGATGAAGGTTTGACGGTCGCGGTATTGGATCCGCAGCCATTGGAACAGAAAGCTCCGAAAAAAATTCCCGGCGGTTTAAGACACTAGGAAGCGCTGAACACGCGTCATTCCGAACATAGTAAGGATTGCATTGATTGTTAGAAATTTCTTTGCTGCATTTTTGGATGACAGATGCGAGTTTTTCAGCGTTTATCCGGATTGAACTGAAATTTCGACAGCCGTCTTAAAAGAGTTAGTGGACCGCTGTCGAAGAAAAAGTTATATAGCGGGTTATTCCTTTTTATCTCCGTGCGCATGATCGCCGTTTTGCTGTTTTTTGCCATGATCGTGCATGTGTTTATGCATTTTTTCCTTCATGTTGCGCCTTTCTGTTTCATCCAGAAAACCATCTTTGTTGGTATCTTTCTTATCAAACATGGCTTCATGGTGCTTCATGAATTCCTCTTTGCTGATTTTGCCATCATTATTTGTATCTACTGATGACATTTTATGCTCACATTTGTGGCCATGATCGTGTTGACCTTCAGATTTTGTGTTGCCATGGCTATGTTCTGAATGTTGTCCGCTTTGTTGCGGATGGTTGCTGCCTTGAGCGGTATCTGCAGCGATGACCGGAGTTACAAATTGCGTAACTAAAAAAGCAGTTCCGATAGCGATTGAAAGCAAGTTTCTTTTTAGATGCATCTTGTTCTCCATAATATTGATTGAGTGAAAAGGTTTGTGAAACCTCGTGTTTTAGAAACGAACAAATCTTTAAAGTTCGGAAATTAAATTAACTCACAGGAGTCTTGCCATCATTTTCAGGTAACGATGAAGTGCTGCCGGTAATGCTTAAGTTCGTTAATGGAATCATAAATGTCTGCGAGAGCCTCATGCTTACTGTCTTTAGAAAAATTTGCCACAATCTCTGGCTTCCAGCGTTTCGCCAACTCTTTTAAAGTACTGACATCCAGGTTGCGGTAATGAAAATAGGCTTCCAATTGTGGCATCGAACGAACCATAAAGCGCCGATCCTGACAGATGGAATTACCGCACATCGGAGAGATTCCCGAGGGTACGTGCAATTTTAGAAACTCGACCATCTGTGCTTCTACTTCGGCTTCCTTCAGTGTGGATGCTTTAACTTTATCGATCAGGCCCGACTTGGCATGGGTCGATTGATTCCATTTATCCATGCCATCAAGTATTTCATCGGGTTGATGCACGACCAGAACCGGTCCTTCGGCAACCGTATTCAGTTGTGAATCGGTTATAACTAAAGCGACTTCAATGATGCGATCGGTATCTGGATTGAGTCCGGTCATTTCCATGTCGACCCAGATGAGGTTATTATTATCTTGTGCCATAATTATCTAAAATTTGAATGCAATGAGTTTAATTGTGTCATATTGCCCTTAGTCAGTCACTTTTATAAACTTTTGTATTCGATTTATATACTATGCAGATATTTACATTGATTTTTTTGATTGCGTTATTACTTACCACGCTAACTCAGGTTTGGCTATCAGCCCGGCATATCCGTCATGTACGTATTCATCAGGACAGGGTGCCTGAAGAATTCGCCGGTCAGATCAGCTTGGCTGATCATAAAAAGGCGGCCGACTATACCTGCGCAAAAACTCGTGCAGGATATCCAGGCATACTCATTAATGCCGCTCTATTGCTTGCGTTTACGCTCGGCGGCGGATTAAATATCTTGAGCGAATTCTGGGCCAATTGGTTAAATGATCCTTTGGCGCATGGCATGGTACTGATCATCAGCACTTTTTTCATAATGAGTATTGCTGAAATACCCTTAAGCTACTACCGTGCTTTTGTAATCGAAGAGCAATTTGGTTTCAACAAGATGACACCGGCGATGTTTTTTACCGATTTGATCAAACAATCCGCGCTTGGCTTAGTGCTGGGCGCGCCTTTATTGTTTTTCGTACTGTGGTTGATGGAAAAAATGGGGGAAAGCTGGTGGGTGTATGCCTGGTTTGCCTGGATTGCTTTCAACTTATTTGTGCTGGCAATTTTTCCTACGTGGATCGCACCGTTATTTAATAAATTTACTCCGTTGGAGGATGCTACGCTTAAAACGCGCATCGAGCAATTGATGAATAAATGTGGTTTTAAAGCCAGCGGACTGTTCGTGATGGATGGCTCACGCCGCAGCAATCATGGCAATGCTTATTTCACCGGATTTGGCAAAACCAAACGTATCGTATTTTTTGATACGCTGCTGGCGCGTTTGAATCCCGCCGAAATTGAAGCCGTCCTGGCGCACGAATTAGGACATTTCAAGCATCGTCATGTAATCAAGCGCATTGTGATTTCATTTGCGATGAGTCTGGCATTTTTCTGGATTCTGGGCTATCTGATGGAACAGAGCTGGTTCTATGCAGGATTGGGTGTTGAAGTTGCTTCCGTACCGTCGACTGCGATGGCATTGCTGCTGTTTTTTCTGGTGATGCCTGTTTTTACCTTTTTGCTACATCCAATATCAAGTATTTATTCACGAAAACATGAATTTGAGGCTGATGCCTACGCAGCGCGGAATGCATCGGCGGATGATTTAATTCATGCGCTGGTCAAGCTGTATCAGGATAATGCAGCAACGCTCACGCCAGATCCGCTGCATTCGGCTTTTTATGATTCACATCCGCCGGCATCCATCCGGGTAGCACATTTACAAAGTCAGGAGCAAGCATGAACAATACCGCATGTGATTTATCATCCAAACAATGCAAACCGTGCGAGGGCGGTGTGCCGCCATTGTCAGCTGCTACGGTTGCTGATTATCTGAAGCAGCTCGATGGCTGGCAATTGCAGGACAAGCAGATTGCCAAGACCTATGAGTTCAAGAATTATTATCAAACGATGGCGTTCGTCAATGCGGTGGCATGGATTTCGCACCGCGAAGATCATCATCCCGATATGTTAGTTGGCTACAACCAATGCGTGATTACGTATACGACACATGCCATTGGTGGTTTATCCGAAAATGATTTCATCTGTGCGGCGAAAATTGACATGTTATTTTCAATTTGAACCTTCGTCCCAATAGAACCAAGCAGCAGACGCAGTATCCAACCGGACAGGTAATTGCCGCATTTGGCAGGCACTATTCGATCAAAACGGCGAGCGGTGAAATCATTTCCTGCGTCATGCGTGGCAAAAAAGGCGGTATTGCATGCGGTGATCGGGTTGAATATCAGCTGACCGCCGCAGAGCAAGGTGTCATCGAAACGGTTTGTCCGCGCACTTCATTACTATATCGCAGCGATGCATTCAAGGAAAAAATCATTGCCGCCAACGTGACGCAAGCCATCCTTGTCGTTGCGGCGATTCCCAGCTTTAGCGAGGAATTGATCAACCGCTGTCTGGTCGCGGCGGAAAGCGAGGATATCGAGGTATTGATTGTGCTGAATAAAGCCGATCTGGTTGAACCGGCGCACATTGCGATGGAAACGTTGTCGCTTTACCGGGATTTAGGCTATCGTGTACTGCCATTGTGCGCTCTGCAGGATGTTTCAGCGTTAAGACCCTATTTATCAAACCATCTCAGTGTGCTGGCTGGTCAATCGGGAATGGGCAAATCCACCGTGCTCAACGCACTGGTTCCGCAAGCTCGGCGCGCCACGGCAGAGATTTCATTAGCACTGGATTCCGGCTGCCACACGACCACGCATTCGCAGCTTTATTCCCTTGATGACAATAGCGCTATCATCGACTCTCCCGGATTCCAGGAATTTGGATTGGATCATATTACAGAAGAAAGCTTGGCCTGGGGGTTCATCGAATTTCACCCTTACCTCGGGCAATGCAAATTCAATAATTGCCGTCATATCACTGAGCCCGGTTGCGCGGTGGTACAAGCTGTGCAGCAAAAAAAAATTAACTCCCGGAGACTTGGCTTTTATCATCGTTTGCAGCGATAATTAAGACAGCGCTGGATTTGAAATGATAATTTCGATGCAGCGATTTTGCTGACAGCAAAGATGAAGGCGTTGCCGTCGATTCAAATCGTTGGCATTGTTGGAAGATATACATTAAAATCCCAGTCCGTATAAATGCTTAGGCTATTTCTTATTGATATGGCTTTCTTTTTTTCTTGATCCGATTGGACTGCATATATGAGCGGAACAGAAGAAAGAATGGATGTTCCACAGAGTCGTAACATTTTCCGATAAGTTTTTAGCTGTGCCAATGCCATTGCCAATGCGATAATCACTACTCATTGTATAGGCTGGGAAATTCAGTTTGAATAATAATCAAAGTTGAGCGCGTGGTTTTAGATACATTGAATCTCCACCCATCTGCGGTGTTTCTGCTTGTTAAGTCTGAATGAACATACTGCCTTTACATCCTTCCTTTTTGGTCACTATTATTATTCGCAGTATGGACCGGTCGACACTCGTCGAAGCGTTAGAGTCAGTGGCCAATCAAACCTATCCAGACATCGAAGTGATTGTGGTCAACGCCAAAGGAGGCAGTCATACTCCCCTTGAATCGAGTTGTGGTCGTTTTTCACTCGGCCTGACTAATCAGAATGGCGCTCCTGTCGGACGTAGTGCTTCAGCAAATGCAGGTTTGGAGGCAGCCCGAGGAGATATTCTGGGTTTTCTTGATGATGATGATTTGTTGCTTCCGGATCATGTGGCAAACCTGGTAAATGCATTGTGTGCCAACCCTACAGCTATTGCCGCTTACTCTAGCGTGCAGGCAACGGATGATAGCGGGCAAGTATTGCGTGAATTTGCCAGTTCATTTGATTCAACTTCGCTGCATCTGGAAAATTTTTTGCCCATTCATGCGGTTCTGTTTCGTCGCCTGGCTTACGACTCCGGGGTGCGTTTTGACGAGAGTTTTGATCTTTGTGAGGATTGGGATTTCTGGATTCAAGTGGCTCAACATGGAAATTTTATTTTTGTGAATGAGTTGACAGCAATTTATCGTATTGGCGGAAGTAGCGGTTTCGCTATTCACGGCGACCCCGAGCTTGCGAGGGCGGCTGAGCGCGCAGTGTGCGCCAAATGGCAAGTTCGCATGAATGCAGCCATTTTTTATGAATTGGTTTGTCGTGCTCGTACCTATCCGAAGCTCCATGAAGTGCAAGCGAAAGCTGATTATCTTGATTTTCAAGTTAAGGATTTGAAGCGCGTATTGATCGAAGAGAGAAGTATGCTGATTGAAGAAAGAAGCATACTGATAAAAACGAAGCAGATGTTGGATCAGGAGATCCAGGCGCGGATGAAGGTTGTTGAAGTTTACGAAAATTCATATTCCTTTCGTATCACGCGCCCGTTACGTATTGCAGGACGATGGCTTAGGCTGCTTCAGCGCGCATGGCGGGGGTTTCTGCTGCTGGATTGGCGCTTACAACTGCGTGTTCTGAGCTGGATTTTGACGGGTCAGATGGCGCCAGCACGACGGAAGTTGTCTTTGGCTGCACAAGCCTCTGATGTATCGAAAGATTCAACATTGCCAGTTACAGCTGCGCCACGTATGCGTGCCACTTCTATTCCATTCTCACCTCTGACAGTACAAATCGATGTGGTGATTCCAATTTATAATGGTTTTGATTTTTTAGCGCCGCTATTTGATAGTCTTCAGCGCGCAACGAGCACTTCATTTCGTTTGCTGGTCTGTAATGATGCCAGTACCGATGATCGCGTCCAATCATGGCTGGAGCGCCGCTTGCAGGATTTTCCAAATGCCTTGTTGCTATTAAATGAAAGTAATTTGGGTTTTGTGGGCGCAGTTAATACGCTCTTTAAGCATGTTGAGAATGATTTTGTACTGCTTAATTCGGATGTTCAGGTACCTCCGTTTTGGTTGGAGCGATTGTTTGCGCCGATGCTTTCGGACCCAAAAGTTGCCAGTGTCACTCCATTCACGAATGCAGGGGCAATTTGCAGTTTCCCGAAGTTTTTCGTTGATAATACTGTTCCGAAGGGATTGACTGCGCTGGAAGTGGATGCCGTTCTGGCAGCACTGGAAGATTCAGTGCCCATTGAAATTCCTACCGGAGTTGGTTTCTGCATGGCTATTCGTCTGGAAGTTGCAAGGCGGATTGGCTTATTTGATCCTGTATTCGGGAAGGGTTATCGCGAAGAAAATGATTGGTGTGAAAGAGCTAAAGAATTGGGTTATCGGCATGTGCTGGTGCCTAATTTGTTTGTATATCATGAGCATGGCGGTTCTTTCCCATCATTGGAACGTCAGAAACTTGCAGACAGGAACGAAGCGATATTGCGTAAACGCTATCCGGATTTGTTTGAGCAATATGAGTGGTTTATTCGGAATGATTCGATACGTCCAATACGTGATTTTCTGTATCTCATGGTGCTGGCTAAACAGGCCGCTCACCCGGCCTTGGTTATTATTGATAATGTGATCGAGGGTGGAGCTTATGCTTATAGTCGTGAGTTGATCGGCAATACCATTGCTGCCGGTATTCCGGTACTGCACTTGCTCGATGATTTCCGTACCGGGGAATTGCGTGCCGAATGGCTTTCTAACTATGGTCAGCTTACTTTGAATTTCAGAGATTATTCCGATTGGGGTCGAGTGATTGTGGGGATTCAGCCGGAAAGTGTGTTGATCAACAATCTTTACTCGTATCGCGCACCTATGAGCCTTCTTCGCTGGCTGGCCGGCAGATCCGGCTTGAAGGGGATTCCTGTAAGTATTGCTCTACATGATTTCTTCATGCTGTGCCCAAGTTTGTTTCTTATCAATCATGAAAGGAATTTCTGTAATTTACCCGATGAAGAAACCTGTAATCATTGTTTCAACCGTTTGCATATGGATTTTCCGGTTGGCGCGGAGTCCATTACGGAATGGCGGGCGGTTTGGGCAAAAGCATTTGCCGTGATTGATCACATCATTGCTTTTTCTGATAGTACGCGAGATTTATTTATCCGCATTTATCCGCAATATGCGAGCAAAGTTGTGGTGCGTCCGCATTCTCTAGTGCGCTTTCACCATCGTCAGATTGCGGTTGATTTAAATAAACCACTGCATATCGGAATTGTCGGGTCGATTTCATGGCATAAAGGGTGGAATATTGTGAAGCAGCTGTGCGAAGAGATTGATACTCATCATTTACCGGTCCGTGTTACCGTGATTGGCGCCTTAGTGCCCAATTTTTCTGCAGCCTGTCTGAATCAAACCGGCCGTTATGAGCGTGCTTTACTGGCACCGACAATTGAACAATCCGGTGCAAATATTTTTTTGTTTCCATCAATCTGGCCGGAAACATTTTCTTATGTGGCGCATGAATTAATGGCCTGTGGTGTCCCACTTTGCTGCTTTAATTTCGGTGCTCCTGCAGATGCCGTTGCGAGTTATTCTTCAGGTTTGGTGCTTGAGCAAACTACCTCTGCACAATTACTTTCGCAAATGGATCATTTTCGCTTACGGCTTTGTACGCAAAAAAACGAGGCGTGTGCACTCACTGAATGAATTAATGCGGCAAGAATGTCGCGAAATGTACGATTCCCATACCGCAATAATAATCGTCGGTTGCTATGCTCATGATTTGAGAACGTTCAAATTCCGATGTGCCTTCCCAGAAATCACGAAAAATATCAACGGCCAGATGCGGATCGATGCGTAATTTACCAAGGCCGGAATCTTTCATCGAACGATAGTCACGGGCAAAAGCCAGCGCTCCTGCACGCAATTCGGAACGTAAGGGTATGGAAGCCTTCTCAGCTTCGCTCAATGGATTGTATACGCCGGCCACAGCATGATTGTCTTGATAGCAGTAATGACTGATTTGCGGATCATCCGATCCCATGAACATTTCCATAGGAACGTTATAACGTAATAAGGGCGATTGATCGGGTGTGGCTAAGTCCTCGCCAAAGCAACCCGCGATGCGCACACCGTGACGTGTGCGGACTTCTGCGGCGGCTGCGCGAGTTACCATGTAATAGCCCTGAATTTTTCGTTCCAGCAGGTCGCATAATCTACCTTGGATAGTTCCTGCATAGCCCACATCGACCAGTGCCGCCACTCCTTCCGTTAATTTGATTTGCTGTAAATAGGATAGCATGGGTTCGCGCTCCATCGCCGCACGCCGATGGATTGCATCCGACAGGGTTTCCAGCACGGCGAGCAGAGCGTCATCAATCTGACCTGCATGAATTTCTACCAGACGTTTGCGTGACCAAATGCCGCGTTGCTCCAAAGCCGTTAATGTGGTGTGATCCAATGTCAGGCCAAAACGGCGCAGCAGGAATTCTGACAGTGAATTGGCCTGATAATCCGTGCGGGCAATGGCCAGAATGTCCTCATGAGACCGGATCATTGCCACCGAAATCGCGCGGCGTGATAATACTAAATAATTGGATTGTGGGATATTGTAGCCTGAGGTTAATACCTCATGGATATCCTTCATCAATTGCCCCTCACGGGCAAGGAAATATAAACGATCAATATTATCGGCATGAGCCTGATCAATTAACCATTCGCTAAAGGCAGCTAACAGCGGACCCACAATCGCATAGCCAATGCCGTATCGTCCGCATTGAGTCAGTGATGCGCGATCCAGCAAGAATTGCCTGGGTTGAACTTGAAAGAAAGTGCGTACAATATTGCCCAGCACCAGCTCATCAGCAGTCGGGCCGGCTGATTTTACTTTTTCTATCCAGGTACTGAGGCGTGGAAAATACGCTGCTAATGCCAGCGGGCTTTCCAGAACCGCAATCTGGAAACCCAATTGTTGTGGAATCTGTTGATCTGAAACGGGGTGATCGCCAATCATAATGGCCTGTTCCGGCAATATTTGCTCATTTTCTGCAATGTGGCGGAAAAGCTCCCCGGTAGATTTGCGCACACCCACTTCGGAGGAAAGGTATAAGGCGTCGTATTCAAGGATATTGCATTTTTGCAGCATTTTTTTGATGACATCTGATGACAGAAACATATCGCTGGCCAGCACTACTTTTTTGCCAGCCTGTTGTGCCATTTTCAGCACCTCGATCATCCCCGGCAGGGGTTGTGCCAGGGCCAATTCTATTGATTCTTCAATGAACTGCAACTGCTGGGCATCGCCCTCGGCGGTACCAAAAAGACGAACATATTCCGTGCAAATATGGGCTAAACTGACATCGGCGCTTCCTGTTTCCCGCAATGACATTTCAGCTGCCTGTCGTTGTTCTGGGTAACGGTCGCAATCGATGTGCTTTGCGATCCAATGTTTGGTATTTTCCGGATCAAGCAGCGGGCGTGTAATGAGCGTATCAAAAATATCGAAAATTACCAATCGGATGTTCGGATGCTCTATCCGGATCAATAGCGCATCACGATCGAATAGTGTGTGATAAGGGTGCGAGTGACCGATCGAGCGACGCATTCGATTAAAGATTTCATTGATGGAACGTTTTATTGTCGCTTTTGCTCCATAGGTTTTCTGGTATCTCAATACCTTGCGGAGAAATTGATGATTAGTCATGGATAAATGATGAATTAAGAATTATTCTCAACAGGGTATGATATTACACAGCTTTATTGAAATATTTTGCATCCCGATAACAAAATATATGACAGTATGAATTATTTTTGTTACCGCATTAAGACACCAAGATTATTCGTTTGCAAAGAGAAACTTAATAAATACTCAGGGAATTAGTTTCTTAAAAGATTTTCGAGGTAGATTCTCAGTTTTAACATTCTATACTGCAAGCCACTAAGGGGGCCCTTTTTTTCAGCCTCTACAAAGGCCTCTGCATAACTCTCTTCTGCTTTTTTAGGGAGAAAAAGGCCGCGATAGCTGGCTAGTCCGATGATTGCAGAAAGATAATTACAGTGAGAAAGTGGTAACGCATAACAGGATATAGCTTGTTTCTTGAGATTAATCACACTGCTGATGTCCATAATCCGGGTAGCAGGAAGCGGGCTCCAAATTTCATAAATAAACGCACGCGATGATGTTTCACAGCGCTGCCAGCAGTTTAAAATAGCGTGGCCTATGGCGACATGGTCGCGATGATAATCCAATACCGAAGGCAGGAATAACCAATCCGGGTTAAATTGGTGCAGTAGCGTATCAACTTTGGTTTCAAACTGAGAGGAGTTGCGAAAACCACCGTCCGGTTCGTCGAGGAATTCCATGTCATTGATCCCCAATGTCGCTAACGAGTCGATCGCTTCCTTACGTCGAATGAGGGGGGCGTCGGCATCAAGACTGCCGGCACCGGCACCATCGGTGACGAAAATAACTTTGACGGAGCATCCTTCTTGTCTCAGTAAAGCCAGCGTACCGCCGCAGCCCAGGATTTCGTCATCCGGGTGCGGGGCGAAAACGAGAATTTTTCCGTTGTGAATGGGAGTAAGCGGTGTTGGCAATGGACAAAGTCCTAGTCGGGCTATTTTAGCCTGCTGTAGCTTGGCGATAAATTGTTTCATACCTATCCGTAATTTCAATGACATCCGGCCATGCGTTAGCTCTTGCCAACCCCTGCTGTGCAATTGTTTCCCGTAATTTTGAGTCGTTCAGCATGCGCTGCATAGCTTCCGCCAAGGCATTAAGAGTGGGTTCTGATAATAATGCGCCGTTTTTTACCACTTCGGGTACGCCGCCTACAGCGGTGCAAACCGCCGCTGTACCTGCCACGAGTGCTTCAAGATTTGCCAATCCGAAGGATTCGGAAGCTGAAGCGCTGACATACAAGTCGGCGGCGCAAAGATATAAACCGATATCTTCAGCGACTGCGAACAGGATCTCCTGCGTAAGTTTTGATTGTCGAGCCAGTTTTTGTAAAGCATTGTGATCACCTTCACCCAGAATAACTAACTGGAGTACTTTTTCTAGCTTAAGTTGGGCACAGGCTTCGATAAGTAATGGATATTGCTTAACCGGGGAGATGCGGCCAATACTCAATATATAAATCGCAGACTCGTTCCAGTTGAGACGATTTCTTGCATCCTTCCGGCTGTAACGGTTTACCACGGGCCGTGCGTGAACCAGATCATGCCAATGAGCAGGAGGCGGATGAATGGCCAGATCATGCGCAATCTGAGCGATGCCGCGGCGAGTGGGTGCAATTACCCAGGAAGCTGCACGCAGTGTATTGGCTTCCCAGCGGCATAGGATACGCATCACGCGATGACCCAGATGCACGCCATCTTCGTGAATGGCTTGAGTATAACAACCGAAACCATGTTCGGTGATTCCCCACACCGGTTTGTGGTCGGGATAGAATCGCAGAAAAAAACGCAAACTCAGGGCGATATAGGGATCATGGCAGTGTACGTGGGTATATTTTTTCGTAACTGCCAGTTTTGCGGCAAGACGTCCCATATTAAAGCGTTCCAGCAGAACCTGAAACAGTGTGGGGAAATGGGTGGGTTTGTTTTTGATTCCGGGTAAGGAGATTAATAGATATAGGAGGCGTTGTTGCCAGAGTATAGCGCGTTGCCCTAAGTCGGCTTGGCAAAGATAGCCCACCTCGACGCCACGACGCTGGAATTCTTTAACAATCGGGGCCAGACTGCGTCCGAGACCGTAACGCTGATCCGAACGGGTTTCACGTGTAACCATTAAAATTTTCATGGCGATCAATGTTTCACTTGCGTGGAGATTGCGCTTATTGTCGTGAGTCTATTTATTAAAATGCCTATTGTATCGTGAACAATAGTTACATTTAATCCAATACAAACTCATTTAACGGAAATCCGTATCCCCGGACATCAGCCACCAATGGTTACGTAAAGAATCAATCGATGGCGCGTTATCCCAGGTGCTGGCGGGAATGCGAATATCCAGCGTTTTTCGGGTACCGCGGGCGACTGCAAAATGAGCGGCAAAGTTTTCCGTGATACGACAAAACAATCGTTGCTGGCCATTAATGCCTGCCAATCGTCGAGCATGCAGAACAAGAAGAGGGATCTCGGCTAATGGCGCGATGAAGTCGACAATTTCGCATCCGTGAGCGTCATAACGCAGTATAAGCACACCTCGTGTATGGTCGCCACCGCGGTTTTTTATCAGTACGACCTGGTAATGCTGGGTAGGATGATTAAGATAGCGATATTGTATATAAGCCCAGTCGCGAACACCAACTAATGCAGTTTGCAAATCATTAGCCATTTGTTGCCAGCATTCATTAACGATGAGCGTAGTTTGTGCAGTATTATCCAATGGGGTGATGGGAAGTAATCGGGTGCGCCAATGGGGAAATTTCGATAACGGTGACCAGGTGATCTCGACCATTTTTCCAACTTCACCATATAATCCGTGCCGTTCCGCAATCTTCATGTGGCGTTCGTTTGGAAATCCAAAGCCGATTAGATAAGGTTTGCCATAACCAATGTAATGTTCCAGAAAAGCCGCCGTCATCAGAAAAAAAGGTCCTTTCCGGGTGAGTATGCCCCGTTCGCTGGTATCAACCATGACATCCGCGATTTGCACCGCTGTTTGAGGTTGTCCAAAAAATAGAATCTGTCGGGCAACACCGCCGTAGTGAGCAATCAGCTTATCTCTTCGCCATACACCCAGTGCATGGCTTGCGTTTGCACCATATTTCCATTGCCAGGTAGCGGGCGTCATAGTGTGATTAAATGTTTTCTTAAACAAATCAAACAGCTTATGTTTCTGGTTCTCCTTGAGAGGCTGCAAACGCCATTGAGGCGTTGTTTTTTTCCTGAAACGCAATAAAGCGTAGCCATATTCCCCATGGGTATATTTTTCCCGATTAATTCGGTTGGATTGTTCGAGTTGTGTCAGTTGCTCAGGGTTAAGAAAAAGATCCCTGATCAGCTTTTGCCGGTATTTTGAAATGGCCTGTAACAAATAATCGAAGGTAGGTGCCGCTAACACAGATAAATCCAGGTTCTCAGTCAACTCAAACCCGGATCGCTCGGCGAGCATGATCATATTTTTGAGTAAATGGAGATTTTCTAAATGTGTAGTATTGTGCTTCAGTGCAAATTCGCCTATTACGATCAATTGTCCCGAGGGGGGTAACAGATCCAGTGCTTTATTAATAATTACCAGTTGATCAATGTATTGCGCTGATTCCTTAAATAAAATAATATCAAAGCCTTTCGCTTCAGTATTAAATATTTCCAGCATATCCACAGTGATGCTACTAACATCGTAACCCGGTTGGTTGAGTAGGGATGAGATTGTTCCTGAGTCTATCCCCACTTCCAGAATGCGGCAGGGAGATGGCGGCAGCTTTGATCGCAGGAGTTCATACGTAGATTGCTGCGCTGCCCGCATACTGATTTTGTCGTTTTGGAACAAGCCAAAATGTAAATCCGAAGCGATGCCTTCATGCAGGTGCAACGCGTGGGCGTATATATTGAATGGAAACGCCAGAGCCTCACAGGGAGAGGATGAGGTTGCTGTCATTGAAGCAGTCGCATGAGTAGCTTGACGATAATGCTGAGTGCTTTGTATCGGATTGTGATTAATGGATTTAGTCATTCTGAATAATGGTATTGTTTTCCCATTGGTGAGGAATTGAAAAATATCCCTGCAGACGTCCTGCTTGTGTTACTTGTAAGGTGGCAATAGCTTCTGCTGAATCATACAGATGTAGGCCGCGTTCACACAATAAATAGATATTGACCAGATATTCTCCTTTAAGGAGTGGCAATCGTTCCAGCCGGAGGCAAAGTTGCCCTGATCCCTCGGGTGATCGTCGAATCGCGAATTGATCTTCCCATGTGGCCGTACTGGTTATGATCCGGCCATCTTTGGCATGTAGCGTCATGGCGATATTCGGGCACGGGAGTGCGGGATCGGAAGCAAAACTTATGTTTATTAGAATATTGGATTGGCCGCTGGCGATATCGGCATGCGATGTGCAGGCGGCATCCACGATGAGTTGCACTTTTTCCAGATGCGCATTGCCGGAGGGATGCTTTTTGTGCGGCACAGGGGCGCTTTTGCCTGCAAAATGCGTGTCGGCTGCTGGGTTAGCGGTACTTTGATCCAAAAATGACTGATAGGCCGATACCACCTGGGCGGATTCACCGTCTAATACCATTTTGCCTTTATTGAGCCAGATCGCACGGGCGCATAAAGATTCAACCTGAAACAGCGAGTGTGAACAAAACAGGATTGTTTTACCCGCATCGCGCATTTGCATGATGCGGGTAAATGATTTACGGGCAAACGCGCCATCTCCCACCGATAAAGCTTCATCGATGATCAGGATGTCCGGGTCGACATTGATAGCAACGGAAAATGCCAAGCGTACATACATGCCGCTGGAATATGTTTTTACGGGTTGATCAATAAAATCACGCACACCGGAGAAATCAATAATTTGTTCGATACGCTCAGCAATTTCCGCCTGATTTAAACCCATGATCGCTGCGCTCATCATGACATTCTCGCGCCCGGTAAACTCCGGGTTGAATCCGGCACCGAGTTCCAGTAAAGCAGCGATACGGCCGTTCACTTGCACTTCACCGTAGCTGGGGGTTGAGGTGCCGCAAACCAGTTGCAGCAGTGTCGATTTCCCCGAGCCGTTTTGCCCTACGATGCCTACGACTTCTCCAGGCATTATCGTTAAGTCGATATCGTTTAGCGCCCACAGTTCGCGGTAATATTGACGTGAACCCCACCACCGGTGCGGCCACAAAAATTGTTTTAAACGATCTCTGGGGTGCTGATACAACTGATAGCATTTGGATAATTTTACGGCGTTAATGGCTGGCTCATAGCCCGAAGCATTAAAGGACATCGGCGCATCCTTGGTGTCTTTTAAACACGACATTGAAAACAAAAGCATATATCGACAATATCAGGATAGGGTTGATAAATGGCCATAATGCTCCCGGGAACAAACCCCGGTATCGACAGATCACTTCGTGCTTAATCATTCGCAGGATGAGCGGAGCATGCTGCCATAAGCTGCGGAAGCTGTTCGGAAGGATGGTATTAAACAGGTGCAAGAAACTAAACTTAGAATGTTGAATAGCACATTATCGCAGATAAACACGCGGAAATTAATGCAAAGAAAAAGATTGGTTTTGTCACTACTATGAAAAATAAAGATAGCGATTCTTGTTATCTTGTCTGATTGCTTGAACTATTAATTACGCCTATAGTCCATTCACTGCCTGAGCGGTAGCCATTTAGCTTCAGATCGCGCGAGCGTAGGCATGCATATTTTTGCATCAATGAATTGTTGGAATAAATACACGCTTGTCCTGCATATTCAAATTTTAGTGTAAATTAATGGCATTATAATTGTTGCAATTACGCAACATGCCCGATGGAAACTTCGGTTACAAACTTGCAAAGAGGTTTTGTTTTGGGCAGAATGGACTTTAACTTGGCTTTTGTGGTATTTTCTGCTAGGACATTGTGTGAGTTGCGCAGAAGTTACATAGAGACAAAGTGAAAGTGAAAAACTTGCAAGTAATTTACTTTGGTATTTATTTTTAATTTTTATAACGAGGGAGCTCCCATGGCTATAACAGCAGAACAACAAACTAGTATTCTGGAAGTTGCTATAGGTTTGTTTAATGCAGCACCAGGCAAGATCTATATGACCGAGTTGGCGAATATGGTTGACGCGAACGGCGGTAATTTATCAATCGAACAATTAGCTGATTTTTTGGATGATACTGCAGTATTCAAGGACAATATTCTGGTTGGTAATGTAACGATAGAAGACCAAGCAAACATATTACTGAATAACTTCGGTCTTGCAGCTGACGATGATCCTGCCAGTGCCGGTTCTCAAGCAAAAGCATTCTTTGAAGGTGAGCTGGCCGCAGGTAAAGGCCTGGGCGAAATCGTCATCGAAGCCATCAATTATTTGAATGGTTCTCCTGCAGAGGAATTTGCCGCAACTAAAACTTTGCTGGACAATAAGGTTCTGGTTGCTAAAGCCTACTCAGCTGCGGGTTCGTCGCAGGATATAGCGATATTACAAACCGTATTAAGCAAAGTAACCGGGGATGCTCCTTATACAGAAGAAGACGTACAACAAGCCTTGGCAGATAGCGGTGTGCCGACCGGTAATGGATCAGGATTTTCATTGATCGTAGGTGAAGATAGTTTGACTGGTACTAGCGGCGATGATGTATTTACCGCATTGGCCGTTCAGGATAACACGGGCGGTGTAGTCAATTCGCTTGAGTCTATTGACAGGTTGGATGGTGGCACCGGTACCGATACCTTGACCGCAACGCTGATAGCCAATGCGGCGCCATCCTTGACCAGTGTCGAAAATATCATTGCCCGCTTTGGTGGAGCTGTGACGCTTGATCTGGCTAACTCAACAGGTGTGCAAGCTGTCACTGTACAATCAAGCACTGCTGCAGGTACTGTTTCTAATATAGGTGATGCTGCGACTCTGGGTGTTAGAAATCAAGTTCAGGACGTGACATTCAGCGGCAATACTGCTACTACTCAGAACTTGAATTTAGATACGGTGGGAAATTTTACGACACCGACACAAAATACAGTTACTCTTGATACGGGTGCTACAACGTTAAATCTTTCAGTGAATAATGCGAATGCCGTCATTGCGACATTGGCATCTGTTAAAACGCTGAATGTAGCTGCGCGTGGAACGAATGAGATTGCTCAAGGTTCTGGGGCAGCCACCACAACGGCAACCATCACAGGTACTGGTAGCGTTGAATTGCAGGATGCCTTTACTGTCCTGACAACATTGGATGCAACAGGTAACTCCGGTGGTGTAACCGCCACAGTGGATGCTACTGCAGTCACGGTTAACGGCGGCTCTGGCAATGATAACATCGTCTATACTGAAGCAGTAGGCGCGACTGCTGCTGTGGCGTTAGGTGCTGGCGATGACCGGTTTGCGATTACAGCGGCGTCGACTGCCGGCGCTACAGTGGATGCGGGTGATGGTAATGACACATTTGCAGTAACTGATGGTGCTTTTCTTAATGCCGATGCACAAGATATTTACTCCAATTTTGAGACACTGGAAATTGGAGATAACGTAACTAATACGGGTGGAACAGGTACCTATGATATGGAAAACCTGCCCGGTCTGGGAGCGGTAACCATAAATGAGGCGCTTGCAGGTGCAGTTATTATCGATAATGCAGTGGCAGATACAACGGTGACGATCAATGCTGAGGAAGCAACGGATCTGACTCTGGGTCAAAATTTGGACTATGTCTTGGCAACTGCAACGGGATCTTCCGACGATGTAGCACTGACACTGAATGGATTGGACGGTGATGATGATGGTGCAGCTGGGGAAGGTCAGATAACAGTGGATCAGTTTACAGCCAACGATATCGAATCCTTTACCATCGCTTCCAATATTGGTGGTATTGATTCTGATTTTGAAAATACAGATTACACCAATACCATTTCTGCACTCATCGGTGACGCGGTTGAAACATTGACTTTCAGTGGGAATGCGAATTTAGTAGTTACTGCCCTGACAGCGGCTGAAGTTAATACAATTGATGCCAGCGCGATGACAGGCGCGTTAACGATTGATGCCAGTGGAGCAAGCGGCGTCGAGTTCCTGGGTGGATCGGCTAACGATGTTTATACCGGAACCGCTGACGGCGATACCATTACCGGTAACGGCGGCGGAGATGATATCGCCTTGGGAGCTGGATCTGTAGACACCTTGATCCTGAATGCTGCGGGCGATTCCTTGTTGAATGCAGATCTGGATGGCCATGATCAAATTACCGGCTTTGGTGTTGCTGGGCAGCTGGACGTCATTGATGTGGGTATCTTTGGATTTACCGGTCAGCAGGCTTCAGCACTGGCAAATAAAGGCGCTCTGGCTGCCTCGATTGTTGATGGTTCGACAACGTCCATAACAGACTTCTTTGCTTCGGGCGGTGTGGATCGCGGTGTGGCAATCGGTACCAACGGTGGAAATACTTATGCGTTTATCGACGCGAACAAGGATGGTAACTTTACATCGGGTGAAGATGCTGTGGTTGAGTTGACAGGTGTCGTCGGTGTTACGCTGGCAAACTTTGGATTCTAAACCGTAAATTAGAAAACGAAGCCAGTAACAAAACTAAAAAGCCACCCTGAAACAGGGTGGCTTTTTTATTTGCCCCGTTTCCAAGAAAAGATATCTCTTCAATAGTGAGCGGAATTGTTATCACAGTTGGGTTTTAGATGTTGGGTGGAATAGAAAATTGCGTGAGTTTGGTAAATGACAAGGCGGTGAATGAAAATTACTGTGTGGAAGGTATATAGCCCGGCGATGGTAGTGTTATGCGATGGAAGAATCAGTTTCGGTTCTGATATTAGAAGCCGCTGATTTCCGAATTAAGTTGTTGACAAGCTAAAAGCGGATCGTTGGCCTGAGTGATGGGCCTACCGATAACCAGATAATTGGCACCATTCCGGATGGCTTGCTGTGGTGTAGTAACTCTTCGCTGATCATCCGTATTATTGTCAGGCATACGAATACCTGGCGTAACTAAACAAAATTCACTGCCAAATTGTTGGCGAAGCTGCGCCGTTTCCAGTGCGGAGCAAACAACGCCGTCCAGTTCGCATTCGAAGGCGAGCCGTGCCAGGCGGTCGACGATCTGCGCAGGTTGACCGGCTAAACCGATATCAGCAAGATCGTCCTGATCCATGCTGGTGAGCAACGTGACTGCGATCAGTTTGGTTGTGCCCGGAGTTATGGCTTTCCGCGCCGTTTGCAGCATTTTGCGGCCACCAAGCGCATGTACATTGACCATCCACACGTTTAAATGAGCAGCAGCCTGGCAAGCTTTGGCAACCGTATTGGGGATATCGTGGAATTTAAGATCAAGAAATACATCGAATCCTTTTGTCATGAGCTGCTCGATGAGGTGCGGGCCGGTCGCGGTGAACAACTCCTTTCCGACTTTCAAGCGGCATAATTGAGGATCAAGTCGATGCGCTAACTGTAAGGCGCTTTTATCATCCGGGAAATCCAGCGCTACAATGATGCGGGGTTCATGCATGAAGCTAGGCGATGTTTAATCGTTCGAGTTACATCGGCATCGAACAACAATCATAGCGATAAGTGCGCCCAGTGCAAAGGAAATCAAAAGCACGACACTGAGGGGTAGTTCGATAGACTGATCCAAGGTGTACTGGAGCATGACAGGATGCGAGTTTTTAGATGCGAATACCGCAAGTATTACAAAGACTACAATACGAAAAAGCCAGGCAACTAGATTCATCATAATGAGTAGAGTCCGTACAGGTTATTAGAGATGTGAATAAATTATAAGCTCAAAACAGGCCGAGTACTTAATATTTCATTACCCAGACGAAAGATTGATGCAACGGTGCAGGATGGTTGATGTATCTGTGCGGCAGGTGATGAAATGCCACACAGATACGCATTTCCGTTTGATAAAAACTATTTCTTATCCGTATAGTCCACCCGTTCACGCATTTCCTTGCCCGCTTTAAAGTGCGGCACATATTTCTCCGGGACTTTGACTTTTTCGCCCGACTTGGGATTGCGTCCGATACGGGGCGGCCTATAGTTCAAATCGAAACTGCCAAAACCACGTATTTCGATACGTTGACCACTGGCCAGACTTTGAGCCATGGCATCAATAATCGTTTTGACTGACAACTCTGCATCTTTTGCAACCAGTTGGGGGAAGCGTGCTGCAAGCCGGGTAATTAATTCAGATTTCGTCATGAAATATCCTTATTGCTCAGTGTTTTTACTATCCATTTTTGCTTTCAGCAAAGCGCCCAGGCTGGTTGTGCCTGCATTCGCTGGTGCTTTAATTTTTTGCATGGCGCTTGACTCATCTGATTTATCTTTCGCTTTAATCGAAAGATTAATGGTTCGGTTTTTGCGATCCACATTGATGATCATGGTTTCGACCGTATCACCTTCTTTCAGGAAAGTGCGAATATCTTCAACCCTGTCGCGCGAGACTTCGGATGCGCGCAAATATCCCTCGATATCATGAGTAAGTGCTATGACAGCGCCTTTAGGATCAATTGATTTTACCGTACCCGTAACGATGCTGTTTTTATCGTTTTCGGCAACGAAGCTGGTGAAAGGATCGCCTTCCATTTGCTTGATGCCCAATGAAATGCGTTCGCGTTCGACATCGATCGATAAAATCATGGCTTCGACTTCATCGCCTTTTTTATAATTGAGCACGGCTTCCTCACCGGGCTGGTTCCAGGATAAATCAGATAAATGGACAAGACCATCGATGTTTCCAGGTAGTCCGATAAATACACCGAAGTCAGTGATGGATTTGATTTGACCGCGAACCTTGGCATTCTTGTCATGAGTGGCGGCAAACTCTTCCCATGGATTAGTCTGGCATTGTTTCATGCCCAATGAGATACGGCGACGTTCTTCGTCGATTTCCAGGATCATGACTTCAACTTCATCGCCCAGTTGCACGATCTTGGAAGGATAAACATTTTTGTTAGTCCAATCCATTTCTGAAACATGCACCAATCCTTCGATACCTTGTTCGATCTCAATAAAAGCGCCGTAGTCTGTCAGGTTGGTTACTTTGCCGAACAGACGGGTGCGTGCCGGATAGCGGCGCGATAAACCTACCCAGGGGTCTTCGCTCAACTGCTTCATCCCCAGTGATACACGATTCTTTTCCTGGTCGAACTTGAGCACTTTGGCGGTGACTTCATCGCCGATATTGACGACTTCGGAAGGGTGTTTAACCCGGCGCCATGCCAGGTCGGTAATGTGCAATAAGCCGTCGATGCCGCCCAGATCAACAAATGCGCCGTAGTCCGTGATATTTTTTACCACACCTTGAACCACCGCGCCTTCCTGCAGGTTGGATAACAAGGTTTCCCGATCCGCACCTTGTGTCGCTTCCAGTACAGCGCGGCGCGAAACCACTACGTTGTTGCGTTTCCGGTCCAGCTTGATGACTTTGAATTCCATTTCCTTATTTTCATAAGGCGTGGTGTCTTTAACAGGACGAATGTCGACCAGGGAACCGGGCAGAAATGCCCGTATGCCATTAATCATCGCAGTCAGACCACCCTTAACCTTGCCGTTAACCATGCCAGTCACAATCTTGCCGCTTTCCATTGCCTGTTCCAAATCATGCCAGGCGGTCAGACGCTTAGCCTTATCACGGGAAAGGCGGGTTTCGCCATAGCCATCTTCAAGGGATTCGATGGCAACACTGATAAAATCGCCGGGTTTAACTTCAATCTCACCGCGGTCATTTTTAAATTCTTCAACGGGAATGAAGCTCTCAGATTTAAGTCCGGCATTAACAATTACAATATTGTAATCAACGCGGACGACCTCGGCGGTGATGACTTCACCAATACGCATTTCCTGCCGTGAGAGGCTTTCTTCAAAGAGTGCGGCGAAACTTTCGGGGGATTGTTGAGTTGCAGTGGAAGCATTAGTCATTATAAAAAAATACCTGATTGATAATCCAATGGTTTGGATGGCCAATGGACTGGTTAGTTAATAAAATGTTTGGATAATAGATTTTTTACTCTTTTACGTGTAGGCGTTAAGAAGTATGTTTATCTCTATTCAAACGCTGGCTTTATGCACAATTTCATTATACCAGGAGAGAACAGTGTCTTGTGCCTGGGATATGGTCAATGCCGAAGTATCCAGTAATCGTGCATCCGCGCTTTGCCCAAGCGGCGCGATGCTACGATTGCTATCCCGTTCATCTCGTTTCTTGATATCATGCAATAGGTCTGCTATGTTAGCATTTATTCCTTTCTCTTTCAACTGGTTATATCGTCGGTGTGTGCGTATTTCGGCGCTGGCCGTTAAAAATATTTTTAGTGTGGCGTCGGGAAAGATAACCGAACCCATATCGCGCCCATCGGTAACCAGCCCCGGAGGTTGGCGAAATGCGCGTTGACGCTCTGTGAGCGCTGCCCGAACTTGGGGATAGGCCGCTAACTGGGAAGCGAGCAAGCCGCACTGTTCCACGCGAATATCTTCTGTGACGATGGCGTCATCAAGATAGATCTGCTCATTTCTAAATACGATGTTCAGGTGTTTGGCAATTTGGGCAAGCTGATCAGCATCGTGGATATCAGCGTGCGATTGCAGTGTTTTCAAAGCAACCAGACGATAAAGCGCGCCACTATCCAGGTAATGAAATCCAATCTTCCGAGCCACTAATTGAGCAATGGTGCCTTTTCCCGATGCTGACGGACCATCGATGGTGATAACAGGTATTTTCTCAGTTTTCATTAGGAATCTTAGGGTTCTGCATGAACGGTTCAGTGAAGTTATTTGATTTCTGGATGAACCAGTTGCGACAGTCTTTCAAAATAATCGGGGAATGTTTTGGCCACGCATTGAGGATCGTTGATGCGCACGGGTGCGCCCAGGCAAGCCAGGGAGAAGCACATAGCCATACGATGATCATCGTAGGTATCAATCGCTGCGTGCGGGGTCAAACCATGGATGGGAGGGGTAATGCGCAAGTAATCCACTCCCTCTTCAACTATCGCGCCCAATTTCCTCAATTCAACGGACATTGCTGAAAGGCGGTCTGTCTCTTTCAAGCGCCAGCTGGCAATGTTACGCAGCGTTGTAACGCCATCTGCGAATAATGCGATGACAGCAAGGGTCATCGCTGCATCGGGAATATGATTGCAATCCAAATCGATGGCGTGGAGAAATTTTCCGTTATCATCCTTATTCCCACTACTTGCTTCAATCCAGTTTTCTCCCATGGATATTTTAGCCCCCATTTTCTCGAGTGCTGCAGCAAAGCGAACATCGCCTTGCACGCTGTTGTAGCCGACTCCTTCCACCCTCACCGGTCCATTACCGATGGCACCGGCTGCGAGAAAATATGAAGCTGACGAGGCATCACCTTCGACGGATAGGTGTCCTGGGCTGCGGTACTTTTGTTGAGCCGGGATCACAAATTGCCGCCAGCCGGTATGTTCCGCCTGTACGCCAAAATGCTGCATTTGCGCAAGCGTTAATTCGATATAAGGTTGGGAGATTAAAGTGCCCGTTACTTCGATGATGGATTTCTTGCCGCTCAGCGGTAATGCCATCAACAATCCAGTGAGAAATTGGCTGGATACATCGCCCTTTACTGTAACAGCATATGTATCGCCAATGATATGCGGGGTAAATGGTTTTATTTCCAGTGGCGGGAAACCGGGATTACCCAAGTAATTGATATTTGCACCTAATTGTCGCAATGTATCCACCAGGTCCGCGATGGGTCGTTCGTGCATTCGTGGAACGCCCGATAGTCGATAATGTCCATGCATTAAGGATAATACCGCGACCAATGGTCTAAAAGCGGTGCCGGCATTACCGAGAAATAAGTCAGCATCGGTAACTGGAAATGTTCCATTGATACCGCAAATACGATAATTATTTTTTTCGGTTTGAGTAACCATGACACCCAATTGGGCCAGTGCATCCCGCATATGTCCCGTATCGTCAGAAGCCAACAAATCGTGAATTTGCGTGGTGCCTTGCGCGAGTGCGGCAAGTAAGAGAATCCGGTTGGAGATGCTTTTTGATCCAGGTAATCGTATTGTGCCTTGAGCTTTCTTGGCAAATGGTAGATCAAGCCACTTCATGGTTGGTATATGCAATTAAAATGAAGAATGATATCTCATAAGGACATTCAGAACGTAATTTTATTGATCGGGCGAGTGGCTTGAATTCGCTCATATAACCCGAATCGATGATTTATCTCCTTTGGAAAAATCTTTATTATGCTATCTTGTTTAAGGTAATCTATCGCAGTAAATTTTGAACGAAAAGCAATCAACTATCGTAAAACCGTTTGGTATTGAAATAATGTTATCGGATATCGTAGTTTATTGTGAGCATCTAAAAGATGAATTTATCGTACTATTATTAATAACATAGAGGTTTTATAAATGGAAGACGCAGAAATTGTTTTGATGTTCTCTTTATTGGCGATTCCTGTGGCCATTTGGTTACAGTTGTGGGTGAAGGATCGCAGGGAGAAGCGGAAAAATGTTTTGGGAGAGGAGGAATTTGAGAACACATCGCGGGCATTTGTATCCATCGTCATTGAAGGAACTGCCATTATAGGGGGGCTTATTATGATAATTATGGCTACCAGTGGGGTGGGCAAGTATATCCTCAATTTTTATTTATAACGATGTGTCAACATGGCGAGAATCCGGGCAATCACTTGATGCCCGGGGATTTTCTGTGATCAACTGTCAAACGGTGGGCTGCGCTAAGGGCACAAAAGTTGATGATTAGATGTGCTATCTTAAAAATGCTAGGAGGTAATATCGCCAGCCGATCGGGTTTTTGACTGTTTTGTTTTGGATTTTGTTTCAGTTGTTTTTTTAGGAGTTTTTTGTTCAAACTCAAAACCTATTTTTCCATCCGAATTTCTAACCAGATAAGCCGAAAAAGGTCTTCCTTTTTTGGAAATGAATTTTGTTAATAAGTCGGTTCTTCCTGTTTCCAGCAATTTGGTGATTTGTGCACGATCAATTGGACGTGCAAGAATAATTTTCCCTGTTTTAAAATCACAAGTTCGAGCAGCCCCGACAGATTTCTCGCAAACAAACTGCATGCCGTGTTCATAAACGGCATGGTTGCATTTGGGGCATTTGCCCAGTGGAAGCTGCTCGCTGAAATCGACTTCCTCCTGATTTTCATCATTGTTACCGAAATCAAATTTCATTTCCAAGGTATCCGTGAGTCTGATGATGGCATTAAAGGATTGCCCCATTTTGCTTCGAAAACCTTGTAGCGGCCCGACTTCGCGCTGGGTGATCAATGTTTCCATTTCTTCGACTTCAAATTGGCGGCCGGCCAGAATTTTCCACAGCGCAAAATCACACTTCTGGCATTGAAATTTTTTATAGGTTTCATGCACAATGCCACCACACTTCGGGCAAGGAGACTTCAAAACGGCAAAATCCCCCGCAATGGTTTCGCCGCGATGTGTCTTGGCTTGTTCTACCATGTGCCGTGTCATCTCGGCAATTTTTTCCATGAATGCAGTACGTTTCAGATTCCCTTGTTCAATCTGGCGTAACTGAAACTCCCAATTGCCTGTCAATTCAGGTGAGATAAGCTCGGGGATCTTAAGGCCGCGTAATAACGTAATTAATGAGAAAGCCTTTGCAGTCGGATGCAATTCGCGACCAACCCGCTGGATATAATTTTCAAAAACCAAACCTTCAATAATCGCAGCGCGGGTTGCCGGTGTGCCTAAGCCTTTTGCGCTCATCGCAGCACGCAACTCTTCATCTTCTACAAGCTTGCCGGCGCTTTCCATTGCGGAAAGCAAGGTTGCTTCATTAAATCTTGCCGGTGGGCGAGTTTGATTTGCGACAATGTCGATGGCTTCCGTGATGACGGATTCACCCGGAATAATGGCGACGAGCGTATTGTCATCTTCCGCATTGTCCGGCTTGGTCGATTTTCCATAGACTGCTTGCCAGCCAGGATTAACCATGACTTTGCCTTCAGTTTTAAAAGGTTCGTTCTCAATCCGTGTGATACGGGTGGTGACCAGAAATTCCGCGGCTGGAAAAAAGATGGCCAGGAAACGTTTGGTAACCAGATCGTAAAGCTTGGCTTCCGCTTCGTTTAATTTTGTCGGATTTAATGAGGTCGGGATAATGGCAAAGTGATCTGAGATTTTGGCGTTGTTGAAAATGCGCTTATTAGGGACAACCCAGTTTGATGCCAGAATCTGGCGGCAGAATTTACCGTAGTCGGTGTTTTCCAGATTCTGCACAGTATCTTTAACGGTGCCGATATAATCTTCCGGTAGAGCGCGTGAATCCGTTCGCGGATAAGTCAGTACCTTGTGCTTTTCATATAGCGCTTGCGCCAGGCCGAGTGTTGCTTTGGCTGAAAAACCAAAACGGCTATTGGCATCGCGTTGCAGACTGGTCAAATCATAGAGTAACGGGCAGATTTCTTTGCTGGGTTTGCTTTCTTCATTGACGTGACCGGATTTTCCCTGGCATTTATCACGGATAATTGCCGCTTTAGTTTGCTCCCAGAGTCTTTCCGGCTTTGATTCTTGATTGATTTTATCTTTGGTGAATTTCTCATCAAACCACTTGCCGGTATAATCGCCGTTACTGGTTGTAAAGGTAGCGTGAATTTCCCAGTAATCCTGTGGACGGAATTTTTTGATTTTTTCTTCTCGTTCAACAAGAATTGCCAAAGTAGGAGTTTGTACCCGCCCCACTGTGGTTTTATGAAATCCTCCCTCCTGGGAGTTGAATGCAGTCATGGCCCGGGTGCCATTAATTCCGACCAGCCAGTCTGATTCTGAACGACTGACAGCGGCTTCTGCCAGGGATTTTACTTCCGAGCTGTCCATTAATCGGGTAAAGCCTTCACGAATCGCGTCGGGTGTCATGGATTGTAACCAAAGACGTTTTACCGGCTTGCTGGTACCGACATGGCGCAGAATATAATAAAAAATCAACTCACCTTCGCGTCCGGCATCACAGGCGTTTATTAACGAATCGATGTCCTTGCGTTTGATGAGTTTGCTGAGTAGCTTCAGGCGTGAAGAAGTTTTCTCTATTGGATTCAAATCAAAATGCGGAGGAATCACGGGTAAGTTTGTGAAACTCCACTTGCCACGTTTTACTTCGTATTCTTCCGGGATGGCCAGCTCGAGTAAATGACCTACTGCCGAAGAAATGACATATTCATCATTCTCAAAAAAATCAGTGTTTTTGGTGAAGCTGCCCAGCGCTCGCGCGATATCTGCTGCGACTGAAGGTTTCTCAGCAATGATCAGAGATTTACCCATGAACTTTCCGGGAAAAATAATTTGCTAGCTCTATATTATCGCGCATGTTTATGATCATGAAATATGAATCAGACTATTGGATGAGTGCATTGACTGCATTCATGCAAGCGGTTAATCGGTATGAGAAAAAAGGACGTGATTTTGTCTTAATGACGATAATGAGAGTCACTGACAATCAGCAGTTTTTCCAATACGGTATCGTCAGTAAGCTGATTCTGGATCCATAATTCTGTTAAAACAATCAGTTTGATTTTCTCAAGACTGGATGAGCTTTCATTCATCATCAGGACGCGATCAATTAATAACTCTCGTTGCAACGGATTAATGATGCCGGCTTGTTCCAGAAAAAAAATAAATCCTCGTCCTTCGGTATCGATTTTTTCTATTTCATATTCGGTAAAGCATCGAAAGGAATTGTTTTCGGCAAAGCTGGCAGGATAATTACCAATGTCATGACGCTCGAGTTCAGAGAGCCAATTCAGTGTTTCGCTAATATCTTCGTCGGCAAATCCTGCCATGGTGAGTTTGCGTGTCAGTGTTGCGGAGTCAGGATAGCTTCCTGAATCGAAATAATTTTCAAATAAATAAACGAGTATATCGAACATAGTGGTGTTTATAGATACAGATCTGTTTACAGATAAGTGGTTCTAATTATAGTTATAGTATCAAATGTCAATCAATTCGCTGATACCATCCTCCTGGTAGACTGCTGATTTGACCGTCAAGTTCAAGCGTTAATAGCATGGCTGATACAACCTCAGCAGTCAAGCCGCTACGTGCGCACAGGGTATCGATGTTAACCGTATCGTAACCTAGATGGCTGAGTAACAAAGAGTTTTCTGTCGATTGCTCAGGGGAGGATTCTTTTTTTCTGTCCGGTGTGGTATCGATTAATGCCAGGTGACTTAATTCGTCCAAAATATCTTGCGTGTTTTCAACCAATTTTGCACCCTGCTTGATTAATGCGTGACAGCCTTTTGAAAGAGGTGAATGAATAGATCCTGGGATCGCCATTACTTCACGACCTTGTTCCAAAGCCTGGCGTGCTGTAATCAGTGAACCACTTTGCAATGCGGCTTCTACTACCAGACAGCCCTGGGTCATGCCACTGATAATGCGGTTTCTGCGTGGAAAATTTCTGCCTATGGCAGGTGTGCCCAAGGGAAACTCAGAAATCAGCGCACCTTCTTTCGCGAGTTTATGAGCCAAAGGATGATTTTTTGCCGGGTAAACGATATCTAATCCTGTTCCTACAATGGCTATGCTGGCAGCAGAGCCACGTAAGCCTCCATGGTGAGCGGCAGTATCTATTCCTAGCGCCATGCCACTGATAATACAAAGCCCGGCATTGCTGGCAGCTTCGGAAAATGCTTCCGCATTGGATAAACCTTGCGGCGTAGCATTGCGGCTGCCAACAACGGCCAGGGCAGGCTGCTGGAGAAGTTCTCGTCGCCCTTTAAAATAAAGCAATGGCGGTGGGTCGGCAATATTGAGCAAATGTGCCGGGTAATCGGGATCAGCCAAGGTAATGACTGCATTAACGGGATCTTCCAACCATTTCAGTACATTTATAATATTATCGCGATCTGGGCCTTGCTTGATACGATGAGCCGTTGCTTTTTTTACAATACGTTCGAGCGCTGTGATATGCGCTGAAAGGATTGCTGTAGGATGGCCAAAAGCAATCAGGAGCCGGCGGATAGATTCGCCGCCCAAACCATCAATCAGATTAAGACTTAACCACGATTCAATATCAGATACATATTTCATGAAGGTTACAGCAATTATTTTAAGGGGTTTTGACTGCATCCAGTATTTTAATGGAATGCGTACTTTGGACAATCAGCGCGTAAGATATTTTGTCAAAAACGCGAAATACAAATGCCAGCCCCGTTCTTTCCTCGGGTAGCTGTACCAGTTCCCCTGTCAGGGATTTAGCTTGGCTTTTTCGGAAAATAGCAAGCACATGACCCATTTCCAAGCCATCCATTTGACCTTTATTCAAGGTAACGATAGCACCTTTGCCAATTTCGGTTACACCGCCGTAAACTGAGATAATCCGTCCATTGATTGGAAAATCCGGTGCATGAGGGGCGTAGTTATTGAATAGGGTTTCAGGTGCAGGAACGAGACGATCCCCGTTCAGGATTTCTTCCGTGGTGCGGGTGATGATTACCGTGCTGACATCCGCTAATGCAGTGGCTTTTGCGTTGCCCAGGTAAGTTGCTTCATAGCCGAGAATCCGGTCTTTTTGATCGGGATCTTTTAACGCTTTGCCAGGACGGAAAATTTGCCATGTCGAACCTTTATCTTTCGGTAGTCCGCTGATATAGGCTGTATTGCCTGTGCTTAGAACCACTCGATTGTCGCTGGAACCTAGAATATAGGGTGCATTATCAAGCCCATCTCTTTCAATGACCAAAGGCTGGCTAAGAAAAGGTTCGATTGCGGCAGCCGGGATACTGGGTATGGCCGCCGTATCTGATAATTCCGAACGAATTTTTGGAGATAATTTGACGGTTCTAACCTCATCTTCATTGTCCTCAAGGCTCAATCGAAACCCATAAGGTGTTCTTTTCAGTATGACAATGTCCCCAGGGTAGATACGGTGAGGGTTTTTTACCTGTTCGCGATTGAATCCCCAAATCTCAGGCCAGCGCCAGGGATCGTTAAGGAATCTGGAAGCTATTCCCCATAACGTATCACCGGGTACAACGACATGGCGATGAGGGGTGTCGCTTCGCAGCAGATTATTTTCGGCGTTGACTGGCGGTATAGAAAACAGACTCAGGAATAAAATCATGGCTATAATAGGCTTTCGCATGGACGATCCCCGTACAGGTTATTAGTCATAACAGAATATTGGGCTAATGATACGGTCTAAATGCGGTATTAGGTTTATTTATATACATAATTTTTTATGGCTATTTTAAAAATATTACAATATCCGGATGAAAAGCTACATACTGTAGCGGCTCCTGTAGACCAGATCACTGACAAAATCCGTGCGTTGATAAATGATATGGCAGAAACCATGTATGCTGCGCCGGGGATAGGATTAGCGGCAACGCAAGTGGATGTGCATGAGCGCGTTATCGTTATTGACACTTCCGAAGAACGAAATGATTTATTGGTTTTGATTAATCCGGAAATAACTGCCAGCAACGGTATCTCGGATTATGAAGAAGGCTGCCTGTCAGTGCCGGGTATTTACGGGAAAGTGCAACGGGCTGAATCGGTTTCGGTACGGGCTTTGAATGCTCAAGGCGAGTCATTTGTTTTAGATGCCGATGGATTGCTGGCCGTGTGTATTCAGCATGAAATGGATCATTTGGCAGGGAAAGTATTTGTTGAATATTGGTCTCGGCTCAAGCAAGTGCGCACTTTGGCAAAATTAAAGAAGAAACAGCGTAGTACGATGTAAGCGCGGAAGCTTGCATGAAGATAGTAATTTGATATTCTTGCGGATTATTGTTTTCTTTCCATTGGCGGTACGAATTTCCGCTGCCTTAACTGATGAATCATCAATGCATTAGCATGAAAATTATTTTTGCTGGAACTCCTGTTTTTGCTGCTACTGCACTGGAAGGATTGATCCATGCCGGGCATCAGATTGTAATGGTTTTAACCCAACCGGACCGTCCGGCCGGAAGAGGAATGAAAACGGTTGCAAGTGCAGTCAAAGTGTTGGCTCAGCAGCAGCATCTTGCGATACTGCAGCCCATAACACTTAGAACGCCGGAAATACAGGCGCAACTTGAGGCGTTACGTGCGGATGTGATGATCGTTGCGGCATATGGATTGATTTTGCCGCAAGCAGTGCTGGATATTCCTTGTCAGGGTTGTTTGAACATTCATGCTTCGATTCTGCCGCGTTGGCGCGGCGCAGCCCCGATACAACGGGCGCTTCTCGCCGGTGATGGCAGAACCGGCATTACCATCATGCAAATGAACGCGGGGTTGGATACGGGTAACATCTTGTTGCAGCACGAAATGAAGATCGCGTCGGACGATAGCACGCAATCCCTTCATGACCGGCTGAGTTTGTTGGGTGCTTTGAGTATTGTAGAAGCCTTGGCTCAACTACAACAAGGAAAACTGGTTCCAGTAGTGCAGAATGAAACGGAAGCTTGCTATGCCAACAAAATAACTAAGACGGAAGCTGAAATTGACTGGCGGCTTCCAGCCGAGCAGATAGACCGCGTGGTGCGTGCATTTAATCCAACGCCGGGCGCTTACACCTCTTTCCAGGGAATGGTTATAAAGATTTGGCAGGCAAAAATAATTGCAGGTGAATCCAGACAGCCAGGTGAAATTGTTGCGATAAGTCGCGAAGGCATAGTCGTTGCATGCGGTTCCGGGTTGTTACAAGTGGAAATGTTACAGAAGCCGGGAGGGAGAAAAATGAATGTGGCTGATTTTCTGACGGGCAATAATTTTCATCCAGGTGAATGTTTTACTCCGGTTAATTTTTCGTAAGAATATGATTAAAACACAGCTTGCTGCGGCTTCTGTAGTAGATAAAGTATTGGCCGGAGCAAGTCTGACCGAGGTGCTGCAGAATGTTTGGCGTGCGGAGTCTTCGCTATCAAAGCAGCAGAGAGGTGCCGTTCAGGATTTGAGTTACGGTGTATTGCGTTTTTATGGGCAACTGGGAGCAGTCTTAGATCTCTTGCTGAAAAAGCCGTTGTGCGACAAAAGCTTGTGTCATCTATTGTTGGTAAGTTTATATCAGTTGCAGTATAGCAGGGTGTTGCCGCACACTGTGGTGGATCAGGCAGTCTCGGCTTCACGTTGCTTAGTAAAGGGCAGTGGAATGCAAGGATTGGTCAATGCAGTGTTGCGCAATTTTATCCGACAGCAGGAAAAATTGTTGAAACAAGCTGCTGAAAAAGAGATCGGACGTTATTCGCATCCGCAGTGGTGGATTGATAAGTTGCGGCGGCAATATCCGGAAAATTTTGCAGCCATATTGAGCGCGAATAACAAGCGTCCGCCGATGACTCTGCGGGTTAACCGGTGTAAGATCAGCGTGGAGGCATACTGTGATTTGTTGGCGGAAAATGGGATGCAGGCTGAGTTATTATGGCCAGGTGCGCTTCGATTGAGCCAACCTGTCAGCGTGGAATCTCTGCCAGGCTTTGCCATGGGATTGGTAACGGTGCAAGATGCAGGTGCGCAACTTGCTGCACCCCTGTTGGATGTGCATGATGGCATGCGGGTGTTGGATGCGTGTGCCGCTCCTGGAGGTAAAAGCACGCATTTGCTGGAGTTGGCAAATATATCGTTGTCGGTGCTGGATAATGACCCGCAGCGGTTAATTCAAGTGCAGCAGAACCTTGAACGTTTGAGAATGGCATCGGAGCGATTGATTTGCGGTGATGCCGCGAATCCAGATGCATGGTGGGATAAGCAACCCTATGATCGAATTTTGGCTGACGTGCCTTGTTCTGCATCGGGGGTGGTATGCCGACATCCTGATATTAAATGGTTACGACGCGAGAGTGATTTGACCAAGTTTGCAATAACTCAGCAAGCAATACTGGACGCATTGTGGAAAATTTTACGTAAGAATGGTAAGTTGCTCTATGTGACTTGTTCAGTTTTTGCAGAAGAAAATACAATGCAGATTGAAAAATTTCTTAAACATCATTCTGATGCATGCCAACTACCGCTTTCTGTGGCAGCGATGATTGATGGACAACTGTTACCTGATACTCAACATGACGGTTTCTTTTATACCCTGCTGCAAAAAACCTGATCGATATATAGATCGGGTGAAACTGCCGTATGCCAGTTCAGTTTTCTTATGGTTGATTTTGTTTTTACTGTTTCAGGCCACTACTGCTCAGGCGCAGGACATCCGCATACAGAATGTCAATTTAGTAACAGCTGGCGGGGGTTATGAAATTAGCGTGGATTCTGAAATTGCGCTTAACCCGACTTTGGAGCAGGCGCTTGAAAAAGGTATCGTACTTTACTTTGTATTCAAATTCAGTCTTGTTGATGTGCGCTGGTATTGGTTGGATGACGAAGTTGTGCGCGGCAAATACAGAGTCGGGTTGAGGTATTACGCACTGACGCGCCAGTATCATTTGAATCATGCTTCATTTTCACAGAGTTTTAATACGCTTCAGGAAGCATTGGTGGTTTTGGGCCGTTTGCGAGATTTCCCCTTAACAGTTAAATCAGAATTGAAGCAGGATGCTGATTATATCGCATCGCTGCGTATATGGCTTGATCTGACACGTATGCCCAAGCCATTTCAGGTCGAAGCTCTGGGTTCCAGTCGATGGAATTTGAGTTCGGATAAATTGGAGTGGCGCATGAAATTACCTACGCCGGAGCAGCCATTCCAGATGAAAGGCCAGTAATGAAATATGTGCTCATTATTGGCTCAGGGCTGGGAGCAGTCATGTTGTTTCTCCTGGCTACGGCCGGTGCCAATACGGAGTTTTTTGAGCATAAGTACCGCTTGCTGCTGGTTATAAATGCTGCTTTTGTACTTTTCCTTATGGCAATCGTCGCGATATTGTTGTGGCGGTTTAGGCGCAGACTTAAATCAGGCGTATTTGGATCCAAGCTGGCATTACGATTAATGCTGGTTTTTTCCCTGATGGCAATACTTCCTGGTGCTTTGGTGTATGCCGTGTCAGTTCAATTTCTGGAGAAAAGTATTGAATCCTGGTTCGATGTAAAAGTGGATCGTGCTTTGGAGGGAGGATTGAATCTTGGGCAGACTATGCTGGATAACTTGTTAGAGGAGCTGCAGAAAAAAGCACAGGCCACGGCGTTGATGCTGGCCGGAACCTCTGATCCCCCTTTGCTGATACTTAACGAATTATTATTACAAACCCAAGTGGAAGAGTCGACTTTATTCAACCAGGATGGCAAGGTAATCGCATTCTCAAGTGAGAGTAATCTGGCCTTATTTCCTGAAAAGCCAAACGCGGTAGTAATGCGTCATATCAGAATCCAGAAAGCTTACAGTGCGGTTGAGTCGTTAGACGATAAGGGCTTGTATTTGCGTGTAGTTGTGCCTGTCAACGTATTGAGTTTGAAAGAAGATATCCGCGTTTTGCAGTTATTGCAGCCGGTCCCCGTGCAGCTGGCCAAAGATGCTGAGCGGGTACAGGCAGGTTTTCGGGATTACCAGGAACTTACATTATCTCGTCATGGTTTGACTCGATTGTACAGTGTGACATTGACATTGGCATTGCTATTATCTTTATTTTCAGCGCTGGCAACCGCATCATTGCTTAGTGAGAAATTAAGCGCTCCGCTCGGCATGTTGGCGGAAGGGACGCGTGCCATTGCACAGGGTGATTACAGCCGCCGTCATTTAGTTCAAAGCGGCGACGAATTGGGTATATTGACAGAATCATTTAATTTGATGACTCAGCAATTGCAAGAAGCCCAAGCAGTTGCGCAGCATAATCAGCAGCAGGTGGAAAGTGCCCGCGCCCATCTGGAGAGTATTCTGGCAAATCTTTCATCCGGCGTATTAGTATTTGACGATCAATTGGCTTTGTCCAAAGCAAATCGTAGCGCAGAACAAATACTTCAGATACCTTTAATCAGTTTGGATGGTTCAATTATAGAAGGGTGTGTAACCAATGAACCGCAACTGAATATGCTGATCACTGAAATTCGGACAGGTTTTAATTCGGAGGAAGCAGGTGTTTGGCAGCGCCAACTGACACGCTCTGATGATGGTCGCAATCAGGTTTTGCTGCTACGGGGCACGCGATTACCTAAAATATCGGGTGGCGGCGGTGTGGTGGTTTTTGACGATATTACTAGCTTACTGCAGGTACAGCGTGCTGTAGCTTGGGGCGAGGTGGCGCGGCGTTTGGCGCATGAAATTAAAAATCCATTGACACCGATTCAGCTCTCTGCGGAACGGGTACAACATAAATTAATCAGCAAGCTCAGTGAAGAGGATGCGAAAATATTAAGGCGCTCTACCGAAACCATTGTAAATCAGGTCGAGGCTCTGAAAAAAATGGTTAATGAGTTTAATCAGTATGCGCGTGTTCCTGAACTGGAATTGCGGCAATTGGATTTTAATCAGCTGGTTCGTGAAGTGCTAGCGCTTTATGAAACTGGAAGTATGGCGGTAGAGAATGATAAACATATACAGATCACACAGATATTGGCGGAGGAATTGCCGGGAGTTAGGGGGGATTCCGCGCAGCTACGCCAAGTGTTGCACAATTTATTGCAGAACGCACAGGATGCGTTAATTGATACTCCGGAACCCGTGATAGAAGTGAAAACAGAAACGATGCATGGTGGTGTGCAGTTAAGCGTGCGTGATAATGGTTGCGGTTTTTCGGAAGAAATCAGAGCGCGAGTTTTTGAACCCTATGTCACGACTAAATTAAAAGGTACAGGATTGGGTTTGCCTATTGTCAAGAAAATTATTGAAGAACATGATGGGCTTATTCACATTGAGAATATTAAGCCACATGGCGCGCAAATCTCAATTATTCTGCCGGCGGTGGAAAAAAATAAAACTGCAGGAAATAACAGACTGACACTAAGTTAAATTATCAAGCCTGTAAATGTAGAAAAGGCGAGTAAAATATTCTATGAATTGGCACTCGCCGCTCAATAAACCCCGAACCTATAAAATGTACATGAAATTTTACAATTAACCATAAGCCAGCTGATTAGATTCCAGTAGTGGAGAGAATTTCAGATGATAACAAATAATACAATACTCATTGTTGATGACGAAATTGGTATACGCGAACTTTTGTCAGAAATTCTGCGTGATGAAGGATACCGTGTGGCGCTGGCAGAAAACGCTGAACAAGCGCGTATTTGGCGGAATCAGACACGTCCGGATTTGGTGCTGCTGGATATTTGGATGCCTGACACAGATGGTATTACATTGTTGAAAGAATGGGTTAGTAATGGAATGTTGACGATGCCAGTGATTATGATGTCAGGGCACGGCACCATTGATACAGCAGTTGAAGCGACACGAATTGGCGCATTTAGTTATCTGGAAAAACCGATACCACTGCAAAAATTGTTGAGTACCGTAAGCAAAGCTTTGCGGGGCGGACAAATTAAGCAGCAATCAGCACTTTCTCTGGCTAGTCTGGGCAAAGGCAGTTTGATTGCAGATCTGCGCAAAAGATTGGAACAAGTGGTCAATCTGAAAGCGCCCGTACTATTGATGGGAGAACCTGGTGCAGGGGCCGAAATATGCGCTCGCTTCATGCATCGTCCCAATACGCCATGGATAGAACCCGAGACATTGACTTTATTAGCAGAATCGCCGCTGGATTTGTTAGAGCCGGCGCGTGACGGTTTATTATTTCTCAAAGAGGTTGGTGAAATCAGTAAATTGGCGCAAAAAGGGTTGTTGTTGCTACTAAGCAAATTGGAAAAATATAATGTGCGGTTGGTTTGTGCGACATCACATCCCCTTGCGGAGTTGACTGCGCAAGGCGCCTATCATCCCAGATTATATGAAGTGTTAAGTGGTTTAAGTATCGGCATTCCTGCGCTGAGAGCGCATCGGGAGGATATACCTGAATTAGCGAATCAAATTTTATCGCGTTTTGTTGAATCAGGCGAAGCTTCATCGACATTACAGTTTACTACTGCTGCATTGAATTGCCTGCGTAATTATGACTGGCCGGGTAATCTTACGCAGCTAACGGGTGTGGTGCACTCTTTGGCATTAACATCCACCGGTGACGAAATTTCGGTCGAAGCAGTGCAACAGGCAATGGTATTTCCAGAATCGTCTTCCGCATCAGTTGCTCCGGAAATTCCCCTCGATCTTTCATTGCGGGAAGCACGTGATTTATTTGAGAAAACTTATTTTGAAAGATTAATTGATCAAGAAAATGGAAACATGACGCGCGTGGCGGAACGGGCTGGGTTAGAGCGCACGCATCTTTATCGCAAAATAAAATTATTGGGGATTAAGTTGCGAGGGAATTGATTCTCAATAAGCGAGTATATTACTCGACAGAATTGTTTGGTGTGTGAAACTTGGCCCATCTAGAAAAGAAAATGGGAGTGATATATTGCAAGTTTGAAGAAATAACCTTAGAATCGCCGCCTTTTGTATTTCCCTATTCTTACAAATCCTTCGTTAGCACATCAAGTATGGTAGTAATCACGCTTTGTGCAATATTTTGTGAAATGCCGAGTCATTTTATTAACCCGTAATCATATCGTTGTTGTTGAAAGGATTTCATGATAAGAAGTTTTTCCCATCGCAAGAAAAAGCAATCGCTTAATCTATTTATATTTCTTCTTTTGACATTTTTATCCCTAGGATTCCAAACCTTCTCAATCAAAGCTGAATTAATTTCATATCCCGCGCAGCTTGAAAACTATCAATCCGAAGAATCCATCTCTTAATAAGGTATTCTGCTCATGTTATTACGTATTTCGCAATAAATAGCAGAACCTCCAAGGGGCGGGATGGCATGTTCGTTGTGCATGGACGGATATGAAAGATATGTTCCGGATTAATCAGCAAAAAATAGTGAATGGATTTGCCAGTTCAAGACTTTGATTTTTCTTGGTGGCCTAATCGATCATGAAAAAATATTTAACCTAAGATTTGAGGATAAGTGCTACTAAACCACTGCACTATTTATTGACTTATCCAGGAACTTTATAGGACAAGTTGACTAATTATTGGGTATCCATTGTGACAAATCTACTATTTTTTGCATTTATCAAACCCAAAGCAGTTTGGCCATTCCCTATGGTTCACTCGAGACAAGTATTAACTAAGATTGGATAATACTTTCAATAGCATGGCGTGGTTATTGGCGATATTCCTTTGCGTCATGGATACGCAAACGCGTGTAGGCTCGTAAATCAGAAAGAAAAATGATCAGCTGATAAGGAATTAAAAGTGCATTAAACATGTATAGATTAGCCCAATTCGGCTTAGGATTTTTATAGGACATTTTCTCATTTTTTTCAGTATGCTTTCAGGATATTCATCTCTATTCCAGGCGGAGTATTGGGTCTAGTATCTCGCCAGACAGGAAAGTTCTGACTAAGCTTCTCAACAGGTTTGGGGTGGACGGTAACTTGCTACGATTGCTGCAGGATGGTTGAGTTATGAATGCAATCAGCTTATTTAGAGTTTCCATAATGTTCAGTGGTTTTTATTAACAATTAGTTTCTGGAGCATACAATGAGAAATTCTTTACAATTAACAGTGATGTCTATGGCTCTTTGCTTTGGCTTGTTTTCGATGGCCCACGTAAAAGCGGCTTCGGTTTCCTATGCAGATCAGGGTGCGCCTGTTCAAAATTCTTACACTTTCACGGCAACAGCAACAGGTTATATTGGTGCTTACTTTCAATCGAGTTCGGCATCTTATACCAGTACGCTATCCTTACTCGTGAATGGTGTGGTTACACCACAGTCCTCTATAGGAGTGTTAAACAATCAAACTTCAAATGTGGGAGATTATGTCAATTTAGGTTACGTTAATGCGGGGGATATACTTACGTTTCAGATGAAAGTTCTCGATACTGGGGATATTTGGAATTCCAATTCCGCATCTAATACCGACGGAGTAAATCACATTTACTCAACCAGTTTTTCTGGAGATACGGTTCTTGGTATTCCGGCTGGTACCTATGTGGGATTTGAAGATATTCATGGTGGCGGGGATTTTGATTATAATGATCAAGCATTTATATTCACAAATATCAGTACATTGGCAGAAAAACATATAAGCCCTGTGCCTGAGCCGGAGACTTATGCTATGTTGTTGATTGGGTTGGGATTGGTGGCTTTTACAGTGCGTTCCAGAAAGAGAAGAATATAAAAATTTGACATTACTAATCACTGTTTCTCCTTTTTCAATTATTAAAAGTTAGTAACAAAGAAAATGAAGCAAATATTCCCTATTTGCTTCATTTTCTTTCACGTAATCTATAGACAATAAGCAGGACCAGTTTACATTTAATATTTTTTATTCTTAGCACGCTTGTTTGTGGTAAGTTCTGATGCAAATTGAAGCGCATGCACGAAAGGTTTTTCGTATCAAATTCACTGGATATCGATTGGATCGATTTTATCATCTGAATTTTTATACCTATCGCTGTTCTAAAAAATTCTAATAGAATTCATAAGACGATCGAGCCATTCAGCATGAAAAAAATTTCCCGTAGAAAAGTGATTGGATTAGGTATGCTGGGCAGCTTTGCCAGTGTTCTTGGCAGCAGTAGTTTGGCTAAGGCGTTAGCGCTAATGCCTACGCCTGAAGAAACAGAAGGTCCGTTTTATCCGGTAAAGAATCAGAAAGACAAGGATGAGGATCTAACGCAAATCAATGGATACCTGGGCGGTGCGAGTGGTCAGCATATTGTGGTCGGTGGGCATGTAACCGATATCTACGGCAATGCGGTTGAAAATACGTTGCTGGATATCTGGCAGGCGGATGCCAACGGTCGCTATCGTCATCCGCGTGATTCCAATAAAGCAAAGCTGGATCAGAACTTCCAAGGATGGGCGGTAATTCAGACTGATGATAAAGGATCTTTTCGTTTTAAGACAGTAATGCCAGGTGCTTACCCTGTCAGCGGAACGTGGATCAGACCTCCGCATATTCATTTAAAGATTTTTAAACCGGGTTATCTTCCGCTGACAACGCAGATGTATTTTCCGGATCAGGAGTTAAACAAGAAGGATTTATTACTGAGTCGGAAATCTATCATCGAACAATCAGCAATGATGGCGAGAAAGATTGGGCAACAAGGCAATTTAATCATTTACGAGTACAATGTCGTCCTCGATCTACTTCGTAAATAAATTTATGACGACCAAACACAATTCACTGCTTATTCTCGGTTCCGGGCCGGCTGGTTATACTGCCGCCGTTTATGCGGCACGCGCCAATCTGAGTCCGGTTTTGATCACTGGCTTGGCTCAGGGTGGACAATTAATGACAACAACGGATGTGGATAATTGGCCGGCCGATGCGATGGGTGTGCAAGGCCCGGAGTTGATGGAACGGTTTCAGAAACATGCGGAGCGTTTTCATACCGAGATTATTTTTGATCATATTCATACCGCAAAACTGACAGAAAAACCGATTACCTTGATTGGCGATCAAGGCACTTATACTTGCGATGCACTCATAATTGCCACCGGTGCATCTGCGCAATATCTCGGCCTGCCATCCGAAGAGGCATTTATGGGGCGTGGTGTGTCAGGGTGTGCAACGTGTGATGGGTTTTTTTATAAGGCGCAAGATGTCGCTGTCATTGGTGGCGGCAATACTGCGGTGGAAGAAACACTGTATCTTTCGAATATTGCACGCAGCGTGACAGTAGTGCATCGGCGCGATCAGTTTCGCTCGGAAAAAATTCTGATTGATAAACTGATGGAAAAAACCCGTACCGGCAATATTAAATTGAAACTGAATTATGTGCTGGATGAGGTGCTGGGCGATCAATCCGGTGTTACCGGTATGCGCATCAGAAGCACCCAGGATGATTCCACTCAAGAAATAGATTTGCAAGGTGTTTTCATTGCTATCGGCCATAAACCAAATACCGATATTTTTGTCGGGCAATTGCAAATGGAAAATGGCTATATTGTTACTCGTGGTGGTGGCCAAGGTAATGCGACAGTTACCAGCATAGCCGGTGTGTTTGCTGCAGGTGACGTGCAGGATCACATATATCGTCAAGCTGTAACCAGTGCCGCGAGTGGCTGTATGGCAGCACTGGATGCGGAGAAATACCTGGATGACCTGAAATAATTATTGAATCTAAGATGTAATTAACAGTTTTTCGATAAGACCGGATGGCTAAAAAGGATTCTGTCATGGATGAAGAAGAGCGGTCACTGTTTCAAGCGGCCATGCGTGATGTGGCGCCATTACCGGTGTCAACTAAAATAGTTAGTGGTGGCATCAAAGTTCCGCCGTTTCCACGCAAAAATAAGAACGAGGAAAATGTAACATCAACAGATGCGCTAACAGACAATGTTTTTGTTGAGATTGAAGCAGGCGATGAATGGTCTTTCGTGCAACCGGGCATGCCGCATCAGACGTTGCGGCGTTTGCGGCGCGGCTATTGGAGGATTCAGGGTGATCTTGATTTACATGGATATACGCGTGATGAGGCGCGGCAGGCATTAGGTGTTTTTCTGGATATCTGTGCGCAACAAAAATTTCGATGTGTTCGTATCATACATGGCAAGGGATTGAGTTCTAAAAACCGCGAACCGGTTCTAAAAACGAGAATCGGAAATTGGCTGATGCAACGTACTGATGTATTGGCTTTCTGCCAGGCAAAACCGGAAGATGGCGGCGGCGGGGCTATTCTTATTTTGCTCAAAACCAGAGTATAAGATCGGAATAATCCCCATAGTTATAACGAGGGGCTTGATTCTTTAGGGAAAGCCTTTTCATATTGAGTCTGGCACTGAATGCATCGTTGCGCGGATGGATATACTAATAATCGCTCAAATCCGATCTCGTTACCACAATCGATACAGTCGCCGAACTCCAGTTCACTTAGATACCTCATCGACATTTCCAACTCGCGCATTTCATTGATTTGCCGATCGACTAGTGCTGTATCAATATCATCCGGTATATTGTTGACATACTCTGCTAATTCAGAATCACTGATATCCTGTGTGTGTGCAAGTTCGTTACGTATTTCTTTTTGTAGATGCAGATAACGTTTATGTAATGCAGTTTTTAACTGGATTAATTGCGCTTCGGTAAAATTTGCCATGCTGCCTCCTTTTCCTGTTTTACTCTATATATTATAGTCTGAGATGGATTTTTCAATCTTTGAGGAGAATCAAAAGAGCGTAATTCCCTCCGACAATGGACTTGTGCGCTATATTGCTTGCAACTGTTTCAAGTCGGCAATCACTGCGGAGGAATTGTGTGCGGCACTAGCCGATAAATACATGCGTGCAATTTTTCCGTGCGGATCGATTAAGAATGTATTGCGTCTAGCAAACTTGATAATACCCAGATTAACAAGTGAATAATATCGAGCGGCTGTTTCCGCCGTGGTATCCGCCAATAGCGGAAATTGCAAATGAAATTTTTGAGCAAATTCCGCATGACTGTTGGCATCATCCACACTCACGCCAATCACTTCGGCGCCCAGCTCAGTCAATTGCTGAAGGCTATCACGAAAAGCGCAAGCCTGCTTGGTGCACCCGGGAGTATCATCTTTCGGGTAAAAATATAATGCTAGCCACTTACCCTGAAAGTCTGCCAAAGTATGTATTTCTCCAAATTGATCCATCAGTTTGAATTCAGGTGCAGGTTGTCCCGGTTTAAGTACCTTTGGGGGGGTGGAAAAGTACCAGAACATGAAGCCCACCGCTATAATCGACAAGATAATGACTAACCATTCCATAATACTTTCATCCTCATTCGTTATATGTATGTCGTACATAACAGGGTCGTGCTCATAGTACTGCTCCCGGTAATAGTACACGTCGCCGGTACTTTACTTTCGCTTATTAAAAAGCCATAGTGAAGAGGTATCATCTTTATCGATATTGATTTTATCCGGCTTAAAACCATACACGAAATAGTAAGCGCTGGTCAGTCGATCAGAATTAAAACTTTATGTTTAAAATGGCTTGTCAATTGCCTTTCCTATGTGAAGGTGATGGTTCTGACAAGATTCCGTAACAATTACAACAAGTAACAACTCAACAATACTAATGCCTAATTCATGACCAAAAAGTAAAACAAAAGTTTCAAAAGCGTGCATGAATGTGAACACCATTAGAAATCTGATTGAGCAAATTAAGTACAGCTGGTAATACCGCCTTCCTGCTTCGAGGGAATCGCCTCCTGAGAATGTATGAAATGTTTCATTCCAATTTTATTTCAGAATACGCCTATGAACTTTCTTCCGTTTGGTGCTTTTATTGAATGGATAGGCTTCAAATGTACTTTACCCTATAAATTTCCTAGATTCTTTCGTGTTCTCACCCGATACTGAAAACCGTACAGAGGCATATTTCAGAATGTCTATGCGTGAACCTTGCTTTATAGTTTAATCTGCTAAGAACTGGGAATTATTTATCATTTTTAGGTGTTCAGAGGTGAGCATCTTGAGATGCAGGCAGTCGTGTGTGTATTTCTTTGGTGAGTTGGTCCAATCGCTTAAGAGCGCTAGATGAGCGTGCTGTAATTGTCCTATCAAGATGCTCAAGAATTCGTTCGATCTTGAGTTGCAATTCTTCCGGTTTGTCGCCATAGCGATTGTAGAGTACATCGTCGAAGAGTTCTCTTTCATGCAAAAATATCTTGTAGAGAGCTTCTGTTTTGACCAATCTAAGTTTAATCTCATCGTTATGTATTTTTCGAGCAATCTGAATCGCGTGCAGCGTTTCGCGCGGAGCATCGAAATCCAGGAAGATCACGCGAACACGGCTAGGATAATCACGCTTGAGCGCTCGAATGACTTCTAGGTTGTTGCAAATTATGAAATGGTGAAGATTTTCTGCAATGGCGGAATCAATCTGAGATCGCTGAATTCCATAATGGAAACCATACGATTGATAAATATAGTCATATTCTGAAGATTCAATGCGATCAACGCAACGGATTTCGATGCCGTCAAACTGACGAGGGGGGCGATCGGTTCCCTTGAAATGCAACGAATATTGCTTACCGGATTGCATTAACAATTCCATCAAGGTGGATTTTCCTGACCCTGAGGCTCCAAAGATTACAATAACTAAAGACATTATTGACCTAATTTTTTATAAAAGACATGTGACCGATTTTGAGTTACCTTTCTGCTTTGCAGTATTGAATTACAAGAGAAACTCCCAGGTGAGATACTTGGATTGAATAGTGCCACTTATTTGCGATCAAAGAAACTGAATTTCGTTTTGAGGGATGGCATGATAATCTTTACTTAACAAGACCCGAATGGGTAAGTTTCTTTTTCCTTTAGTTTCATAATGTCGATTGAAAGATAAAAATGAGCCATTACAAACGCTGTCACTTCATCCCATGGTGAAACCATTAAAGACCGGATTACTGGTTCTGTTGAGCGTCATTATTTTTGCAGGCGTGGGGCTTTATGCATTCCGCAATTCCCTGCTGGAGGCGCTCATCAATGATCAGTTACGCAAACAAGATTTGCCGTTGCAATCCATTGCGGTTCTCGATATTTCGCTTAGCTCTTTCCGTTTGCATGAGCTGAAGGCGGGTAAAAACGACGAATTGCAAGTGGGTAAAATCCTGGTGAGCTGGCAGCTTCGTGATCTGCTCGCTGGAAAACCGGCATTAGTTGAGATTAGCGGTGTGGAAGTGAGACTTGATCTGAATGCAAAGCGCTCTGCGCTGGATTCGATGCAATTCGCTACGGCGGTATCTGGACAAGATATCCGCATACCGTGGTTGCCGGTACTTTCACTGGAAGACTCAGTGATACGCCTCCATTCCGTTGCCGGTGATGTGACGATCGCTGTGTCGGGCAGCATTGTGCACAACCATTCAAATACTCAAGTGATCCGATTCGATAGCATTATCTCTGGTTCGGTGGGTCAGGCGAAGGGTGGGCTGGTAGCATCCCTGGATGCGCAGGGAAATATGCAAGGTAAGATTGCTATTTCGCAAGGTAGGCTGAATATTCCCGGAGTCAAAATTTCCAGTTTTTCAGGTGAAACCGCTTTTGCATTAACGGCATTACATTTGCAGCATGTGCAGACTGACTTTGCATTCGCAGGAATTAGCCTGCTCGAGCAGAAGCTTGGAAAGCCAGTACCCGCGCAGCTGAGGGAGACGTCAACTGCATTGAGATTGGGTGATGCAGCCATTGATCATGCTACCTTAAAGGGAAGCGTTCACAGACTATTGGGTTCCTGGAACGGAGAACTTGATTTAGGTGTTGAGGGAGGAAAACTGATTGCTGGGCCTGCAGAAATTCATCAGCTATCGATTACCTTGCCAATGCAGATTAAGTTCACCTCAGACGATTGGCGCATCGGATTACGCAATTCTGGTCAAATTGCCCTGGGGAAGATCAATACCGAATATCCTTTGCGTTTTCGGGATCCCCCAGAGTTCTCAATTCCCCAGGCTGATCTGAGTGTAACTGGAAGTCCGCCTAGGTTAGCACTTAAACATAATATCGTTGTGATGCCCGCTAATCTTAGTGTATTGGTTAAGAGCGATAAGTCTGCTGAAATTGAAGCAAACATTCATCCAGGAAAAATAACTGCGACGGGAGAAATGGATGCCAACAGAAACTATCAAGGACAGTTAGCCCTAAGTGAAGCTTCCTTTGATCTGCCGCAATCCGCGATACAGTTTAAGAATATCTCAGCTATTTTATATTTGAATGATAGTGAAATTGGCGATGCTGCTGATTTCTCCATCGGCGAATTGCGGCATCTGGCATCCGAACCTCTGTTTACAGATCTATCCATCACCGGCGATGTCAGAAATAAAGCCAAGCAAGGAAAATCAACAGAGTATGCGCTTAGCGTCACAGGTGGTGTTCCAGGTTTGCAGTTTTTAAAGATTAAGGGTGCGCATGCGCTGGATAGTGGTAATGGAACGCTCAAAGCGGATGTTATTCCATTAAACTTTTTACCGGATAGCCTGCAGCCCAGCGTGTTTTCTCCCGTGTTGGCACAGTTGAATAATGTAAGCGGACAGGTCAGCGCGATCGCACAATTGAAATGGTCTACAAAAGGTGTGCACAGCAGTCGCGGCGCATTGGAGATGCGTAATGTTTCGTTTACGCATGAAACTACGAAGATAAAAGATCTGAATATCGCGCTGAATTTGAACAATTTGCTAACCCCAGCCAGCCTGCCTGGACAAAAAATCACGGTTAAACAGATTGATTTTGGAGTTCCATTGGAAAATTTACTGGTTTCCTATCACATTCTGGACACAAATCCTCCTCAAGTTGCGCTTGAGAAAGCGCAATTTTTCATGATGGATGGCATGATATCGGTGGCACCCGTCATTATTGATCCCGCGGCCAAATACTCTGACATGTTGATACGCATCAGTAATATCGATCTGGAATCATTTTTTAACCTGATCAAGGTCGATGGTCTTGCGGGAAGCGGACATCTGGATGGTCAGGTTCCACTGACAATAGAAGAAGATCAATTAACGATAAGGAATGGGCGTCTTGCTGCCAAGGCGCCAGGAATTTTGCATTTTCAATCCCAAAAAGCTTCGCAATGGTTTGCTTCCGCTGGAGAGGAAATGAATTTGTTGCTGCAAGCCATGCAGGATTTCCATTACACTGAGCTATCATTGACTCTCGACAAATCGGTTGCACACGATCTGGTAGCCCAGCTTTCTTTGTTGGGGAATAATCCTAAAGTTAAAGAAGGGCAGGACTTTCGTTTGAGCATTAGGTTGGAAACAGATATAGACAAGATCTTACAAAAGATTAATTACGGCTACAGTTTATCCCATGAAATTCTGCGCGGTTCGTTCAGATTGCATTAAGTCAGATGGCGCTAAATTGCAGACATAGAGCGTTGTATGCTCATTATCGGAAAAGAGGAGTGCAATCATGTGTAAAATTGAACGAATGACAAACACTATAATTACTTCAGTAATTTTGATTTCTTGCTGCTTGGTGGTCGTATCTTGCGCACCGACGGTTAAAGTGGAATCTCCTAAGGAACCGATTACGATAAATCTCAATATCAAACTGGATGCTGATATTCGAGTGAAGCTTGAAGAGGAAGCCAAAAAAGATATAGCCGCCAACCCTGACATCTTCTAATAGCAAATGAGAAAGGAGAACATTATGCAGCGTATTTCAAATATGATCTTTAAGAAATCTTTGCCAAAAATTTTTGGAATCATTCTTCCAGTGTTAGCACTCTATGCAATTCCGGTATGGGCCGATAGTCTCGATAACCTGCGTGCGTCTGGTGCAATTGGCGAAGCGAGTACGGGGTATGTCATCGCCCGAGAACCTGGTGCTCAGGCAGAGGCCGATGCAATTAATGCCAAGCGTCAAGCAATTTACCAGGAAAAAGCTGCCGCACAAGGCATTGATCCCAATCAGGTAGGAAAAGTATATGCTGAGGAAATTATCCATAAAGTTCCAGCGGGAACCTGGATTCAAATTAACGGACAATGGATAAGGAAATAGGTAATTCTTATTCTATTACCGCATCTTCTTAGTGATTTTGCGGTGCTTGCGATAATGGTTCCGCCACGCCATTCGAAAGTATAAAAACCCGGTCTGCCGCGTTAATAACCGCGGGTTGATGTGAAACAGCAATAATGGTCAGGCTCTTGGCCAGTTTCTGTAATGTTTCGCAAATCGTGCGTTCGCTTTCCGGGTCTAATGCACTGGTAGGCTCGTCGAGAATCAGAAAAGACGGGTTATGCGCCAACGCTCGTGCAATCGCGATACGTTGCCGCTGCCCTCCGGAAAGTAAACCGCCGCGCTCACCGACAACCGTTTGCAACCCTTCCGGCAATGCATTAACAAAATCCCACGCACCAGCCTGGCGCAGCGCTTGTTCCGCATCATTGATTGTCAACGCGGGCTCTCCAACCAGAATGTTATTCATCACCGTATCGTGCAATAGAATCGTATCTTGCGAGACATAGCCGATCATGTGGCGCCATTGCCGCAGATGGATATCATGCAAAGATATATTGTCAATCCGGACTTCACCGGATTGCGGCTCGGTCAACCCGCATAACAAATCCAGCAGAGTACTTTTACCTGCTCCGGACGGTCCCATAACCGCGGTAAATGAGTTGACGGGTATTTCCATATTCAAATCTTCGAATATGATTTTCGGTCCATAATTAAATTTCACATGCTGCAAGACAATGTCTTTCTGCAATGTCGGTTGTACTGTCCCGCTCGATCTTTCCGCCGCTGCGCGTGCATCTTCGGCTGCTTTACGCAATGCCCAATAAGCACTTTCTTGCGCGGCGAGTTGTTGATGCCGACGTTGTGTCTTATTCAGCAACCCCAGAATACGGGTCAGCAAAAATACCATCAGCATGACTTCAGGAAGCGATAACTCCCACACTACCAGTGCAATATACAAACCACTGGCAGTCAGCGCAGCAAGAATAGGCTCCTGCAGTGCTGTCAGAGCTGCCCGGTTCATGACTTCCTTGCGCGTCGCTTTTTCCAGATGCTGCGTCTGTTCATGTAAAATGGCGTCGGCCACATTATCACGCGCCATGGCTTTCAGCGATTTGACCGAACTGAGCACATCAGACAAATATGTAAGCAGATGGCGTAACAAATGAGTTTGTTTCGTACCGGCGCGACGGGTTGCACTGACCAGCCGATTCAACGCAATCAATAAAAACAAACCGATGACTAATGAAGCGAGCGTCGCTTCCCAGGAGATGAATAGTGCCACAATGGCATATACCATCACTTGAATAGCCAGTGCCAGAACGTTCACACTGTGTTCAAAGCCATTGGCGGCACGATAGGCTTCGGTTGCAATCGAATTTGCAAGAGATCCGACAGGTTGTCGCAAATAGTACGGCCAGCGGCTGGCTAGTAAAGCCTCGATCAAATCCAATCGCAACGCTGTGGCGACATGCGCGACGGTGTAACCTACCTGGCGATTCGCCAGCAATAGTACCAATCCCTTGAAAAACATACCGCCGACGATAATGATCAGAATTGTATCCAAGGTAGGCTCAATACCGATATCCTGCAGCGTCGCTTCCATGAATTTACCGATACCGGAATCACCTGATCCGCCGGAATCGCCAACAGCTATTGATAGCAGTGGCAGCAATGCAGTGAGGCTCAATCCTTCGGCGATGCCCGCAATTAATAGCGCAAACAGAACAAACGCACTGCGCCGGGGAAAAACCATAATATACGTGAATAAAGTACGCATAAGCCGGTTATAAGAAGTGATCAAAAGATAATGATTCGTTTACATAAACATCATGCATGAGGCACATCGCATAAAACTCCATCGATCAATTGCTGGATGCGCTGCGCGCGATTGGCCAGACTTGCATCGTGTGTGACGATAATCAAGCTGGCATTGATTTTACGATTCAACTCCAGCATTAAATCAAATACATGCTCAGCTGTTTTGCGGTCAAGATTTCCTGTGGGTTCATCAGCCAGAATGCAGGCAGGGCGCGTAACCAAAGCGCGCGCAACAGCGGCACGCTGGCGCTCACCGCCGGATAATTCACCGGGGGTATGTGTCAGGCGATGACTCAGGCCAACCAGTTGTAACATTTCAGCGGCGCGATCATAGGCTTCCTGGTTTGGCAAGCGGCGAATCAGCAACGGCATGGCTACATTTTCCAAGGCACTGAACTCCATTAGCAAATGATGAAATTGATATATGAAACCAAGCGAGCCATTACGTAGCTGGCAGCGTTCTTCTTCGTTGATCCGGGCGATATCTTGCCCGAGTATCTGAATACTCCCGCTGGTAGGCACATCCAGCCCGCCCAGAACATGCAGCAAAGTACTTTTGCCGGAACCCGATGCGCCGACAATCGCCAACATTTCCCCTTTAGCCAGATCCAGGTTAACCCCCTTCAATACCGGAACTGCCAAATCACCTTGCGAAAACTGCTTGACCAGATTGCGGCAAGAAATAACCATTTCATTCATAGCGCAATGCCTCTGCCGGGTTCACCTTGGATGCGCGGTAGCTGGGGTAGATCGTTGCCAGTAAGCTGAGAATAAACGAAGTTACGGCAACGGTTGTGATATCCGCCATCTGCGGATCGGTTGGAATTGTACTGATGTAATAAATTTCCCGCGAGAGGAATTGAACATTAAACAAACTTTCAATAAACGCAACCACTTCCCCCACATTATAAGCGAGCAGCATGCCACCGGCTACACCAAGGATCGTACCAAAAACCCCAATAAACGTTCCCTGAACGATAAATATCTTCATAATACTGCGCGGGCTTGCACCGAGTGTGCGTAAAATCGCGATGTCAGATTCTTTGTCAGTCACCGCCATCACTAATGTGGAAACAATATTGAATGCCGCAACCGCAATGATTAATGCCAGAATTAAAGACAGCATACGCTTCTCAATTTGGATCGCACGAAAATAATTGGCATGCTGTCTTGTCCAATCGCTGATATGACTGTCAATCGTCAACATCGCGGGTAATTCCTGCACGACTTTGGGGGCTTGAAATAGATCCTTTAACTTCAAACGTACGCCGGAGACATCATCGTTTTCCATGCGATATAGTTTTTGCGCATCGAACATGTGAATTAAAATTAATCCGGAATCATATTCAAAATGACCTACTTCAAAGATTCCAACCACAGTGAATTGTTTCAAACGCGGTAGAATGCCTGCAGGTGTGACTTGCCCTTGGGGCGAAATCAGAACAATTTTATCACCGATGAAAGTACCCATCGCACGCGCCAATTCCATGCCGATCACGATGCCGAATTCTCCCGGAATCAAATGATTCAAATCGCCGCTGACCATCGTTTTCGAGAAATCGGCTACTTGATCTTCCATTTCCGGTAGTATGCCACGCACCAAAACACCTTGTACGACTTGATTGTGTGACAGCATGCCCTGCGCACTGACATAAGGTGCCGCGGCTTCCACTGCCGGGTGCTTGATCGCTTCTTCCGCCGTTTGCTGCCAATGGCTCAAATTACCATGAAAACTACCAATCTGAACATGCGAAGCAACACCCAGAATGCGTGTGCGTACTTCTTTCTGGAAGCCGTTCATTACTGACATCACCGTAATCAATGCCGTCATTCCCAGCGTAATGCCCATCAGAGAGATTAAGGAAATAAAAGAAATGAAATGATTGCGTTTTTTGGCGCGCGTATAGCGCAAACCAATGAAAAGTTCATAGGGAGACACGAATGATAGTACCCGTAATAAATTTGACTATGAAGTTTGCCACATTTAATACGCAGCTTAACAAAATAATCAGAAGTTGTGATTAGGATTTACACTACAAGCTTTTTCATCAAAAGCTGCCACGCGCTTCGTTGACCATTTCAGTGAGCTTTGCAATATCCAGCACATGCAAATCATGACCTTGACGCACTATCAGTTTATTTCTGATCAACATATTCAGTTCGCGTGATACGGCTTCACGGTGTGTGCTAACCAGATTGGCAATTTCAGTTTGAGTGGGTGCTGGCGAAATGACAGCAACATTTTCGGATATCATGTGATTTCTTGCCAAACGCAACAATTCTACCTGAATACGGTTACGTACCGCCAGCGTACTATAATCATAAACACGTTCGGTCAGACGGCGTACCTGCCCAGTTAGGCGTTTTAAAATAATTTCAGCGATCTGGCGGTTGCCATAAATTAGTTCCTGAAAATCCGATGCCGGCATTGATGCCAGCAATACGCTGCTCCGTGCGATCGCGGTGGCCGACCGGGGATGGCCATCAATCGCCGTCAATTCGCCAAACATTTCACCCGTTGGTAAATCGCATAAGATGACTTCCTGCCCCGATAAGCTGTGATACATGATACGAATTTCACCCTGCGCGATAAAAAAAGCGCTGTTGGTATGATCGTGATAGCGCACAATCTCATTTCCCGCTTCATAACGATACCACCGACAAGCGGTGGCAACTATTCCAATATCACGCGGCGACAGACATTGAAATTCCTTGATCACCGACAGCATGGCAGTTGCACGGTCAGCTGAAATGTTTCGTGTGGTCATTTCTTGCCGTCTTCTTTCAGAATAGCTTTATTTTACAGTATCCGATCATTTTCCAAGATTCTGCCTTCCCATGAAATGAACAATGATATATCAAATTCAGATCGATACACTGCTTTGCAAAAAGTGATTAAGATATTCTATCGAAATGATCTTGAGTTACTGTTTAGTTCTGGCTGATTCTATCGTTAAGATGTTCGATTTTTACTTTGTCTACACCGTGCAAGCCGATTTTCTGGGCTGCGCCACGTGATAGATCAATGATTCTACCTTTCGTAAAAGGGCCTCGATCATTAACCAACACATCAACATGACGACCGTTTTTCAGATTGGTAACTCTGACTCTGGAAGGTAAAGGGAGTGTTTTATGAGCAGCAGTCAGGCCGTAAGGAACAAAGCGTGTTCCCATCGCTGTGCGATTGCCCGATTCTGAGCCATACCAGGATGCATGACCGATTTCCCGGTATCCAACTGCTGTTCGTAGCGGATAATAGGTAACTCCGCGGACTTTATAAGGCTTGTTGTATGGCGCAGTAAGGTTGGGTGCGCGCTGCTTGGAAATATCCGAGGAGCGGGGTACATTGCCGGGAAATATCGAAGCGCAACCGCTGATCAGGACAGCAATCAATATCATCATGTTAGCGTGCTTGCGATTCTTTGAATGTTGCATAGCTTTTATAGGGCTTCTAAGACACTTTTAATTGTATATATGCATAGGATTATAAAGGTATCAATCCGCCAAGATCTATTGCTGTGGGTGTCAATTATTCAACAATACTTGAATTTTCAGTAATCAGCAGCATATCATCAGCGCGTTTCAATGCTGGTGATTGTAGACAATGGATGATTGCTAAAAAGTGGTATGAGTATATTCGACAAAAAGGATATAGAGATTATGACGAACGACGACCGCACTAAGACCAATGGCGTCATTGTACGCGCGAGTCCTTATGGAATGCAGCGTGAACCCACTTTCTCCGGCATTCTATCTTTTTTACGGCGCAAATATAGTAAGAATATCGATGGTGCTGAACTAGTCGTCAGCGGTATTCCATTCGATTTGGCTGTCACTAATCGCTCCGGGGCTCGTTTCGGGCCGCAAGCAATTCGTCTTGCCTCGGCAGAGGTTGCTTCGACAAAACCTTATCCATGGGGTTTTGATCCATTTGAGAATCTCACAGTGATTGATTTTGGTGATTGTTTTCTCGATGTCCATAATCCACTGACGATCCATCAAGCAATTATTGAACATGCTCGCCATATTCTGACCTCAGGTGCGCGCATGCTGACTTTCGGCGGCGATCACTATATTACTTATCCATTGTTGAAAGCACATGCCGAAAAGTTTGGTGAGCCGCTTGCGTTAATTCATTTTGATGCGCATAGCGATACTTGGCCGGATGATTCACCTGATTCTTTGAATCACGGTTCAATGTTTTATAAGGCGATAAAAGATGGATTGATTGATCCTAAACACTCAGTGCAAATTGGCATCCGCACCTGGAACGATGATTTTATGGGTATGCACATTCTTGATGCTACTTGGGCGCATCGGCATGGCACCGATGTCGTAGTTGCGGAAGTTGAACGCATAGTTGGCAACCGCCCAGCTTATTTTACCTTTGATATTGATTGTCTTGATCCCGCTTTTGCACCTGGCACCGGTACGCCGGTTTGTGGCGGACTTTCCACTGCCCAGGCGCTAAGCATCATTCGTGGTTTTAGCAGGCTTAATCTGATCGGCATGGATATTGTTGAAGTAGCGCCCGCCTATGATCATAGTCAAATCACGGCGCTGGCGGCTGCTCATATTGCATGTGACCTTATTTGTTTGCTGGCGAAACGTAAAGCAGAAAATTGACAGCGCTTCTGGGCAAGTTATCCGAAATAGCTCTACATATTGAAAGTGGAGTTTCTAAAAAATATAGCGTAAATTGATACCTCCTCCCCAATCAGGACTGCGATCTGAAAACCCTCTTATTCCGTAGGCATTCAGTCTGAAATTGTTGGTAACGCGTTGCGAAATATATAGCATAAGATCTCTGCTATCTTCCAAACGTACAGGCGATTGCCCCATTGTGTAACTTGTTCCCATGGTGACAGTGGGGGACAATTGATACCCAACGCCTGCGGCGCCATAAAGCACGTTATGAAAAGTAATCCCGGAGGGATTACCCAGTATTCTGTAACCCAACGTTGCGCTCAATGTGAGCTTGGAAATCGTTTTAAATAAATCGCCTTGAATAGCATAATCGACTTGACCGCTTCCCATATTCTGCTTGGCGCTGGCAGTCGGAATTTTTAAACGGGTGGTAATATCAAAAGCAATCCCTGTACGTGCATGATCAATCAAGTTATAGCTGAATGCGGCAACGATATCACCCAATCCCGATTGCGTTGTACTGTTAAGCGATGATCCTCCGAGCGGGATACCTCCAACCAGCCCAGAGGCAATTGCTTTACTTAACCTGACATTATTTATCTCATCATCTGAATCGTCATCATCGCTCCCACCACCACTGCCACTGTTGCCATTGTCATCACCTCCGCTTCCGCCACTTCCGCTGTTGTCATCATCGCCCCCACCACCATTGCCACTATTGTCGTCGTCATCTCCGCCATTACTTCCGCTGTTGTCGTCACCATCATTGCCTCCGCCACCACCGCTTCCGCTGTTGTCATCGTCATCATTGCCCCCGTTCCCACCACTTCCGCTGTTGTCACCACCACCGCTCCCGGAACCTGAATCAATTTCCTCTCGACCCGGGTTCTCGCCAGAACAATTCTGTGTATCTTCATCACACACCACAATTACGCCACCACCCCCTGAACTGCTACCCCCCACACTTCCCCCTATAATGGGGCCTCCGCCATCAACAATCCCTCCAATTCCCGGACCGAGTACATTACCCGGTCCGGTGATGCTGAGATAAGGAACAATCAACCTGAAAGATGCCCGATCCTTATCGTAACGGGCCGTAAATGGAACATACCAGATATCGGTTGAAGTAGTCCCGCCGTACTTACCTGTGGTGAAATCGGTCGCGGTACTGAAGCTTAGTCCATTGCCATGAACAACTGGACCATAGATGCCAAACGCTAACAGCAATAATGCCAAGCTTTTTTGTTTGGAAGCTAAAGATCGATACATGCGAGCTTTTTATTGGTTAACGCATTGAGAAGAATCATCCGATGCGATTGCACGAATCAATAAACTACGGCCCATGTTTTTATTAATTAATGTTGATGTTGGTGATGAGGAGGGTGTATTTTCTTTTATGCCAGGAAAATCTTCATAAATTAATCACGAGTTCTATCGGGGATATCAATATCCCGTATACTTTCTCTATGGTCACCAATCCGGTCTTGTGCGCTAGAATCAAATTCGTTTGGTCTTTCGTGTCTATCAATAATCAAATGCTTCTCATGACGCTCATGATCTCGTGTTCTATCTTGAACATCGATATTCCGTATATTATCTTTGTAGCCGTCTGGCCTATCTCGTGAGTCTGCATCGGATTCTCTTGGATTTTCGGGTTTGTCGATTTTATAATCCGATTTGCTTTGATCACGTATATCAGAGGATTTCTCTACATGATCTCGTCCTGAGGAATTAGAATGATCCAATCGCTTATCACCACCTTTACCTCGTTCTTCGCCACGAAAGTCTCTATCGGATGACGGGCTCTTACCTAGGCTATGATCAAGTTCTTTTCTTAAATTCCCCTGGCTCGAGCCACTATCACTATGCCCACTGCGTTCTAGATTATCCTTGTCACTCCGCGTGGCGCTGACTTCCGATCCATTACCCGAATTATTTCTTCTATCTTTATCACTGTTATCGTTAAAAAACCTATCGTTCCGATCCTGTATTTGAACAGGTGGTAAATTTCTTATTTCAATACGTTCCGAATTTATTCGCTGATCCACACCGATTCTGCCGTTAATGAGCACGCGTTGATTCAACTGCAGATCATTTTGAGTGCCTTCTAACTGCGTATCGGAATCAATAATAACTATCCGATTACCTACATTTAATTCTTTACCTCCTAAGGCATGGATATATCCCTCAATCACAAGATGCTCTACATTTCCAATACTTCGTAGCATCGGCTCGATTTGAATATCCTGAGCGTTTAGATGGGCGCCATCCCACTGGCCCGTAACCTGGATTCCCATCCCTTTGGAAATGCCCGTCGGTAATAACTTTTCATCATGTTGAACGCGAGTGCCATTGACAATAAAACCTTGCCCGTCAATTTGTGTAACATGCCCATTTATTTTGGCTTGTGTCTGAGGCGGCATAGTTTCAATTCGCGATGCCACGATTGCACCATTGGATAGCCTGTGGCCACTGACTTGTACCCAATCTCCTGTTTTTATGTTTGAAATATGGCTCAAATTAGCGGATTTTCCAATATGCACAGTTTGATCCAATACGCGCATTTCTCCGGTTTCAGAATTAATAATGCTGATCGGACCAACCGCTGCATGCATTATCGTAATATTTCGAGCCACAAGTTCGTGACCCGTGCCTAGTGCACGCGCCACAACAATTTGTCCAACTGCAAGATCACGCGCGGTAGAAGATCGACCGTCAATGGAGATCGGGGTATCGCTGTTATAATGAATTTCGATGCCATTGACACAAATACTTGCAAATCCAGTGATGACACCAATAATCCCTGTTCCGCCGATGCCGCCATCGTCAGCAACATGCCCGCTTCCTCCAATGCCGCCTTCCTGAGTACCGGTACCTCCCATTCCTCCATCGAGCACACCTGTACCCCCTATGCCGGAATCGGCTAATGGTGCACCAGTTCCGCCAATTCCGCCCTCTGAAATGCCCGTGCCGCCCACGCCCGATTCAGCTAATGGCGTACCTGTTCCACCGATTCCGGATTGAGTGTGCAGTAAAGGATTGATTAACGAGGGGTTGGCATCGCAATTAATTTTGGCGAATGCGCTGACAGAATAGCAAAACATCAACGCAATGGCTGCCGACATGTAAGTAACGTAACGGTGCAGGCTTGCCAATGAGTTTGTCATTTCGCTTTACCAATATCTTAAGTGACTAGTTGCGTGTAATAGGGTCATTTATTATTCTTTCGATTCTTTCGATTCAGCCGATTCACTATAAAAATAAATCCCGAATGTCATTCGATAGCATGGTTCATTTTTCCCTGCATCGCTTTTCTCGAATTCCATCGCATCTTTATTAATAGCGAGTAGGGATTCCATTCCAAGATGCTTGGATTTCTCGGCCAATTCCTGCACTGAAGCAACGGTTAATTCGTCGTAAGAGACACTTCGTTCAAAGAATGGCTGATGTTCTCCTAATAAATTGTTGGTCGCGGCAGCGGCATGATCATGTAAGTTGTGACCAAAGTAATACACTTTCTCATCAAAACCGTTTGCCGGAACAAATGCCGATGTATTAAGGCACACTCGCTTTTGCTCATCAAAATGCGCTATACCGAGTCTCAACCACTCATCAAGAACCACCCGTGAACGTATGTCACAGCTTACATTGGCAACCAGTTTCTCAAATGAAATTTCACCGCCTTCCTTCATAAATCTGGGTAATGGTTTAGGTTGATTGTTTTCATCGAGATAACGTGCATCACTGGTCCATAGACTTACTAGTCTGGCGCCCATTGAAACTGCTTGAGGAATTGCTTCGGTATCGGAATGATTCTCATGACGTAATCGCTTGATATCTTTGCGATGAATCCCCGTTAGCAGACTTAAATGACTATCAGTCGAAGATTTCTCCTCAATCTTAAAATCCTTATCTGCGATTTCTACGAATAATTCCTTCAGCAATTCCAATAAAAAAGGATAAGTAATTCCTTTTGACAACATTAACTTGATTATCGGACGAAGCATGCGTCGAAGCGCAGCAACGAGCGAGGGTGGTAGCGTTGAGTCAGGTGTTTGAATACTATGCATAAAGCTTATTCACGGATTAAATTAGCCAGGAAGTTGGTGGATACAAAATATTTTATCATACCGTGGGAAATAATCACACAATATGTTGACATGGAAAATTTTCCCACGTATAGTTGATTTTGCGTGAGACAAAATCTTAGGCGCACATCAGGACACTTACTGATGTTGCATCAATCCAAATCAAGGAGAAGTATCATGAAAAAACTCTCAATTATCACAATCCTAATGTTCAGCATGGGGTTTGCATCTACATCGTTCTCTGCAGGAAAAACGGTTGATGACTATCTCGGCTACTCCGATAGAATGAATAATCCGGCCGATCAAATTCGGCATGGGCGCGATACGGATGATTCTAGCAGAACTGTACATTCAAGGGATAATCAAGCTACCGCTGTAGTTACTCCACGTGGTGAACAAAATATAGATGACCGTGAATCCAGACGAATTGGAAAGTTATTATGGAAAAATGATCATGTACAAGGAGGTCATGGGAACGTTAAATAACAAAAATTAATATTACCCGGCACACCTTCCAAAGGTGGGGCGCCGGGTAAAATGCAAAAATATAAAATAAAAGAATCAATAACTGTTAACTGCCCCAAGGAGAAAATTTGATGTTTAATAAAATATTTTTAAAGAAGATTATCAGCTTAGGGGTTTGTTCCTCAGCGCTGCTAATGTTATCAACAGGCAGTGTTTTTGCAGGTGATAATGAAGTCAGATTTGAACTGACGGATAATCCGGGACGCTGGTTTGATACCGGAACAGCGGTTGCTGGTAATCGTTCGATTGCCATTGCTGCACCCGGTGTACGTGTGAAGTTTTCCGGCAATTCCAACACCGTGCATACGCGGACCAGTCTGATCTACCCCACGGGCGCCGCTAACATGCCTTTCAATACCGAACCCAGAAAAGGAGGTGATGATGTAACGCTGACGACACCAGGTTTGTATGTATTCACCTGTAGTGTTCATCCCTACATGTTTGGTGCAGTGATTGTCGATGACCCTAAAACCACTGGATTGGATTTGGGTTCTTCAATCAGTCTGGTCAATGGCATTACTGTTCCCTCCAGCAGCGACTTAGCGACACGGCTTTTACGGACTTTCTTTATTGCTACCAATCCGGCTAATTGGCAGAACTATGCCAGTAATAAGCCTTGGCATGTCACCTATCCGGATGTTGACGTGCGTGTGGACATTGGTGTTGTTAATTTGCCGGATGTTTTGAATGCGCGTTACGGAAATGATATTACGTTAGCGCCACTGAAAAATCCCAAAACTCCGGCAGTCGGCGAAATTTGGGTAGCCACGCAATTTGAAACGACACGTAATAAAGAAAAACCCGGTACGGTATCAGCGGTCGATGGATCCTCCTGGCAAGTGACACGCAAGGTGGCCTTGCCTTCTATTGATATGAATAATCCACATAATATGTGGACGGATAAAAATCAACGCGTGATTTACGTGACGCAATGGTTTGATTCAAAGCTGACGGTTTATGATCGTAAAACCGGTAAGCTTATACGTAACGTATCCGTAGGCGAATCCCCCGCACATGTGATGACGCTCACTGATTCCGATCGCATTCATGTTACGAATAACGGTGATACGCGCACGGATTCGGTAATGGAACTGGCGCCTTTGGCAACACAAGTATTGCGCAGAGTGGATATCGGACGCGGAAACGCACATGCGCACTGGATGAGTCATGACGGTAAGACCATGGTTACGCCTAATGTCTTTTCGGGGGACTCTACGCAATACAATTTTCATACCGATGCTATTGAAGCCATTCTGCCGGTCAGCAGTCCTTTCGGTCATCCCTTGGCGACAGGCATGATGCCGGATGCGAGCAAATACTACGTGGCTAACCTGCTCGATAGTACGATCGCGGTTGTGAATATGGATACCCACAAAGTTACGAAGCGCATCAATCTGATCAAGAATTATGATCCGGTTGCAGGAACCATTACCGGTCCGATAGGCGCATTACCGATCCAAACTCCGGTTTCCCCTGATGGCACAAATATGGTTACCGCCAATACGCTCTCAGGGACAATCACCATTCTGAATACGAATACCGATAAAGTGGTTGCGATGCTGCCTTGTGATCCGGGTTGCCACGGTGTGCAATATGGCGCTAAACAGGGGGGTGGTTACTATGCGTATGTCTCCAGCAAATTTTCCAACAGGATGCTGATTGTGGATCCTGATCCAAACAATGATGGTGATCCATCGGATGCAAAAATTGTAGGTGCGGTAGGATTGTTTGCTGCAGGAACTACACAGAAGGATGACGCCATCAAAGGGAATCCTGGCATGGGTGGACAAGGCATATTGCCAATTCCGGTAGTGTATAACGGTTGGGTGCAGAATCTGCCCGCGGCTTGGAGTAATCAGTTGACTGCAGCACAGCGCAATCCGATTGATTAATTATATATTCATATATAATATAATTGAGTCAATGGATAAATGAGAAATATAAATAGCGTTTGATATTGCGTCATCATATTCAGACGCTATTTACTACATTGACTTACTAATTTTTCAGGAGAACTAAAATGAGTTCAGGACATGAAGATTCATCCGGTAGTAACAAGCACTTTACATTCACCATTGAAAATGGTGCTGTGACAGCCTATTTCGAGGTTGAAAATGGAATAACCCAGCAGGAATCTATCGACAACAGAGATTCGTTCGTGATTGATGGCACTCAAATCACCCACACCAAGCAAACTTCTAACGGGCCCGAAGTCACTATTTTCTCGGATCCCGAAGGCGACGGATCTTACACAGTCATCTCCGATAGTACGGATGATGACGGCGGTAATGATGATCGCCCTGGCAGTGGTGACCACAAAGGTTACCAGTTCACCATTAACGATAATAATGAGGTTGTTGAAGTATTTGAAATTAAGGATGGGGTGCCGGAGCTTGATCCCATTGATGATGACGGTACGGAGACTTATGCGGTTAATGAAAATGGTGAAGTAGTGAGAACGGATGATGAGCCCGGTATTGGCACAGAAATAACCGTATACGCTGATGCAGATGGTGATGGTACTTATTTCCGTGTTTCGGAACAATGGGCTTCCAACTCACCCGGATCGGGCCGGTTTAAGTTTGAAGACAGGCTTGTTTATTCCCCAACTGACGGCGATGATCATGTGGGTGTGCGGGGAGGTGAAGACTGTCATGGCGGGCAAGGCGCTGATGATTTTGTGATTCGTGAGGCTGCGCATTTGCGCATTGGAGACTTCAACTCGAGCGAAGATAATTTCATTATATTTGATACCGGTTTGGGTCTTCTTTCAAGAGAACATCTAGAGAGCTTTGTCACTGGTATTCGCCGCAGTGATGATGATCAAGATTTCATAGTGGATTTTGGTTCAACCGCATCAGTCACGCTGGTCGGCGTCGCATCGGACCAAATCAGTTGGGATGATGTCAGTGTATTGAGTTAGGTAATTTACGATTCAATACGTTAGCAAGCTCATGACGAACGATAAAATTTGATTCCGCTCTGATTGAGCTTGCCAGTCTGATAACGTTGTCAACTAATTGAAGAATATTTTCCAAGCGTTAAGCTGAAGAAATGTTCATCCCCGCAGATCTGCCCCTGCTTTCCGGGTAGAGATTCCCTGAACTCCTTTAAATACTGCATTTATTGCGGTAGGGGATCGGCATTACTTTTTCTAAACTCTCAATACGTTGACCAGATTTCGTTATAAAAGATCAAATAACTGATATTTAAAAATATTTAAGGATTTCTAATTTCAAGCTACAGAAAATTCTTTATTACAGAACATTACAAAAGGGAGTATATATGGACTACCTATCACAAAAGAAATGGGGCTTCAAACTTATAATCTGCACATGTTTAAGTGTTTTGATGCTAATGACTGCCGCACAAGTATTTGCACAAGACACAGCAGCCCAACGTATCAAGCAACTGGAAAATACCCTGCAAGAAATTCAGAATGAATTAAATAGAATCAAAGCGGAATCGCTGCAAACTACAAGGAAGGTTGAGCAGATCCAGGAAACATCGGTACAAACCACCCAGAAAGTTGAGCAGATTCAGCAAGCCAGTATTCCAGCTGAAAAGAAAAGTATCGATTTCAATGGGATGAGTCAGAAAAAAATCATGCTGTTTTTCCGCGGTGGCTATGGCAGAAGCGATGAACATCGTAATGGCGTTTCACTGGAAAGTCGTGTTGCACCTGTCGGAGCACAAGAACAAGCTGATCGACATGCCTGGTATACCGGTGCCGGATTTGATTTTCAATTGACCAAGGATACCTGGGGTTTTATACCCAGAACCGAAATCCATGCGGAGCTGATGTTTGAATACCTACAGTATGGTCACGGCGTACAAGGTAATGTGCTGGCAAACGAACCCACGCAATTGGCGGGTGGTGCATACAATCCGCGGGGTGTAACGGTTAACCAGTTCACTTTGACTGCAGCGCCGAAAATCAAGTTTAACCATTTTGCCGAATATAAAATCAGACCTTGGATTATCCCGGTAGGTTTAGCAATACACGTGATCAGTCCGCCATCGGAGTCTATTACCTATATTGATCCCGGTATTATGTTTGCAGGTGGTCTTGAATATAACATTTGGAGAGATTTCTTCATCGGTGCGGATGCGCGCTATCAGTTGACGGCTGGTTCTTTGGATGGTGCGAAATTTGGCGGCATGACTGTCGGCGGTTATATCGGTATAGGATTCTAATTCCCACCGAAAGTGGTTCTGCTTTTCTGACGGAGCATTCCAGTGGGCGGGGCTGTTAAGAACGTTAGTATAGCGATTGTAGTGACCACTCAAAAAGATTTTTGCATAACTTTGGAAATTTCCCTGTGGTAACGAGGGAAATTTCCGGATGAAATTTCTATGCGCTTGTTGGCAGAAAATAAAGCTGCCCGCACCTTTTAATAAAGTTTGTCCTTTTTGATATAACGAAAGCGGTTTATTTTTTACTTCCGGTGCATAATTGCGCATCTTCAATGCGATAGCCAAACTTCGATTTCCTGTCTTCTTGTGAACCAAGTGGCAACCCGGAATCAACAGGCTATGCTTCGGTACAGGAGATTTCCGGTTGACTCAATGAGTATGATCCAATTCTGACGATCCCAAGTTTCATCCACATTAGTTGTACAGGAATTTTTTTATAAAATACAGTTTTCCCGGACTCTCTTGCCGTCACCGTGGCAGGTATCTCAATTATCTGCGCGTTATATCCAGTCTGTATTACTGAGTAAGGTCTGTCCATCCGCAAAGGTTCGTTTGTCGGCATTATGTTCGGATCTATATCAGCATAAGATTTATTACTTGCAATAAACAAGTCACATAGTTAGACTTACATAACTTGCTTATTGCAAGTTATTAGGAGTAGATCTTTTTATAGGAGAAACATCATGCCATTGTGGAAAATTTATCATCCTGAGGAAGCGTTCAATGTTGCAGATAAAAGAAACCTGTCCGAGCGGATTACAAGTTTATACGCGGGTATTCCCATTCCAAAATTTTATGTGGTCATCCTTTTTGAAGCCCTCGCCGAGGGCTCCTGCTTTGTGAGTGGCGAGCCGCATGATCGATTTATCAGGTTCAAAGTCGATCAGATTGCCAGAACGCTGCCCGGGCCGGTCATTAGGGAATGGTGGATCAGAACAATTGATGAAATCATCGCTCCTTTCGTAAAAGACAGGGGGTATGACTGGGAGATTTCAATTGACGAGACCCCTTTTGATCTCTGGTCTTTGCAGGGCGAAATTCCACCGCCATTTGAATCTGCCGCTGAGAAACGCTGGGTCAAGGAAAATAAAGCGAGTCCTTATACCTTGGCGGAAAAGCTTCCAGTCAATCTCATCCTTACTCCAGGAATCTCGGATCGGTAGATTCCCGCTTGGCCAACCCGATCCGATTGGGTCGGCCAAGGTAAGAGAATTTTAGCCTTCAATATCACGCTGAAGGACAACAATGACTTATCAAACAATCAATCCGGCAACAGGACAACTGGTTAAAACTTACGCAGACATACCCGATCAGGATTTGGAGAGCGCACTTGCAAATGCTCATTGGGTTTTTGAGGCCGACTGGCGCCATCGCCCGATAGCTGAGCGCAGCAAGATCGTATCTGCAGCAGCCACCATTCTTCGCCAAAAGAGTGAAGAATATGCTCATTATTTAACATTTGAGATGGGAAAACTCATCAACGAAGCGCGCGCGGAAGTCGCTCTTTCTGCCGATATACTGGACTACTACGCCCGAAAAGCCGCGCACTATCTGAAACCGAGAAAACTTCCCGAAACCTCTGCAGCGGAACTGCATATCGAACCACTCGGTGTTTTACTCGGCATCGAACCATGGAATTTTCCCTACTACCAAATCGCAAGAGTGGCGGGGCCGCAATTAATGGTTGGCAACGTATTGCTGCTCAAACATGCGGAGAATGTGCCGCAATCGGCGCTGGCGTTTGCCCGCTTGTTTGAAGAAGCGGGGGCGCCTACAGGTGTGTATACGAATATATTTGCCAGTATTCCACAGATCAGCGCGATAATCGGGGATCCGCGAGTTCGTGGTGTCACCCTAACCGGTAGTGAACATGCAGGTGCGGTGGTTGCGGAGCATGCCGGCCGCAACCTCAAGAGAGCAGTGCTGGAAATGGGTGGCAGTGATCCGTTGATAGTGCTCGAAGATGCGCCGCTGGAATCAACGCTCAATAGCGCTTTATTCGGGAGGATGTTCAATACCGGTCAATGTTGCGTCGGATCGAAGCGCATCATTGTCGTCGGCAAAGAGCGCGGAAAGGAATTTCTCGATGGTTTTATTCAGCGGATGGCGGCATTGAAAGCCGGAGATCCGGAAGATCCAGAAACTACTCTGGGGCCATTATCTTCCGAGAAAACATTGAACGTCCTGCTGCATCAGATTGCACGGGCCAAACAAGACGGCGGAAAGGTTGTTCTTGGCGGCAGAAGAATCGATCGGCCTGGCTTCTACCTGGAGCCGACAATACTTACCGGCATCAATCAGGATAACGCAATCCATGCACAGGAATTGTTTGGCCCAGTGGCTTCATTCCAGGTTGTGGAAAATGAGGAAGCAGCGATTCGGTTGGCAAATGCGACGCCATTTGGTCTCGGTGCTTCGATCTTTACTGCGGATGTCGGGCGCGGACGCAGAATCGCAACTAAAATCGACTGCGGCATGGTTTTTATCAATCAACCGGTATGGACAGCCGCCGAACTACCATTTGGCGGCATCAAACGTTCGGGTTTCGGTCGTGAGCTATCCGAGCTGGGTTTTGGCGCATTTGTCAATGAAAAGCTGATTAACGTTGCGCCGCCCGATTCACCGCCATGGGGGCCTGTTGCTGTTGGCTAATTGGAGTTTCCGGTGCAAGTGTCATTTGCAAAATATACACCCGCATGCACTGAATTGAAGAAGTGTGCTCGCAGATTATGAATAACGCTGATCAAAAAATAAAGGCCGCATGTAGCGGCCTTCTCATTTGGTGCATCTTTCTGCTTGTTAGCGTTCAGAGCACAAATCCCAATAAACTATTTCGTTGCATATTCTACTCGAGATAACTAGAATAATCAATAAAATCATATAGAAACCTTACCTTCAGCCGGAGAATACACCATGCTGCATAAGATGCGTTATCGCCTGGCACTTGATTTAGGATCAACTTCACTGGGTTGGGCAATGGTTAGATTGAATGCCAGCCAGCAACCTTGTGCAGTTATCAAAGCAGGAGTGCGTATTTTCTCAAATGGACGTAATCCCAAGGACGGTTCTTCTTTGGCTGTAACACGACGTGAAGCCCGCAGCATGCGCCGCCGCCGTGACCGTTTGCTCAAACGCAAGGCACGCATGATGCGCACACTCATCGAATATGGTTTTTTCCCCGCGAATGAAACACAGCGCAAAGCGTTGGAAAACCTAAATCCCTATGCGCTACGTGCCAAAGGGTTGGATGAAGCGCTAACCCTTTCTGAATTTGCCCGCGCATTGTTTCATATTAATCAGCGGCGCGGCTTCAAAAGCAATCGCAAAACCGATAAAAAAGATAGTGATAGTGGCGCATTGAAAACTGCAATCAAACAATTGCATTCAGTCCTTGATCCGCAAGGAAATGACGGTAAACCTCGAACAGTCGGCGAATTACTTTACAAGCGTTTTACCGACCTCAGTAAACTGCCGAAGGACCGCACAGTACGTGCCCGCTACCGTCAAGACAAAATCGTCAAAGATGACGGTAAGACCAAGATCGATAAATATTATGATCTCTACATCGATCGTGCCATGATCGAGCAGGAATTCGATGCGTTATGGAAGAAACAATCTGAACTGAATCCAATCTTGTTTACAGAAAATGCTCGAGCCGATCTGAAAGATGTTTTGCTATACCAACGTTCGCTCAAACCGGTCAAACCGGGACGCTGCACTTTCATGCCCGAGGAGGAACGCGCACCACTGGCTTTGCCCAGCACGCAACGCTTCCGTATGTATCAGGAAGTGAATAATCTGCGCATCTTGCGTGAAGGGTTGAAAGAAGAATTATTGACATTGCAACAGCGCGACGATCTGATCAATGCGCTGGAAAAAAACAATAGGCGTACTTTTACGCAAATCAAGAAATTGCTTGGCGTGGGTGGTTCAGTCCAGTTTAATTTTGAAGACCCCAAACGTGAAGAACTTAAAGGCAATACCACCAGCGCCATCCTCGGCAAATCGGAACATTTTGGCGAAGCCTGGTTTGCATTCAATGAAGCCAAGCAAGATGCCATCGTACTGCAATTGATCAAGGAAGAAAATGAAGCCAAACTTGTTCGATGGCTGCAAGACGAGACAGGCATCGATGAAAAACGCGCTGAAGTTATTGCTAATGCCGGATTGCCGGAAGGTTACGGCAGCTTATGTATCGAAGCATTGGCACGTATTTTGCCGGAGCTGCGTCGTGATGTGATGACATACGATAAAGCGGTGCAAGCTGCCGGCTTCGAGCATCATAGCAAGCTCAATCGGAATGAAGAAATTCCCGATATTACTTTCAAAATTGAAAGTATCGATCGGAACTCCGGTGAAATCAAGCAATTCCACCTTCATAAGGAACTGCCTTATTACGGCGAATATCTGCAACGTCATGTCGGCTTTGGCAGTGGCAAACCGGAAGATTCCATTGAAAAACGTTACGGCAAAATCGCCAACCCTACGGTGCATATCGGACTCAATCAAGTTCGCGTTGTAGTGAATGCGTTGATCAAACGCTACGGACACCCCAGTGAAATAATTGTTGAAGTGGCACGCGACCTGAAGCAAAGCAAAGATCGACGGGATGAAGAAAACAAGCGGCAAGCCGAGAATCAGAAACGTAACGAACGGCTGCGTAAAGATATTGCGGACATTCTGGGAATCAGTGAAGAACGTGTACGTCGGGATGACATTGAGAAAATGATTCTGTGGGAGGAACTTAGTTTTGATCCCGCGGATCGCCGCTGCCCTTATTCCGGTGTTCAAGTGAGTACCGTCATGTTGTTAAGTGATGAAGTGGAAGTCGAACACATCCTGCCTTTCTCGCAAACACTGGATGACAGTCTCAATAATAAAACTGTGGCACTTCGCCAAGCCAATCGCATCAAGGGCAATCGTACACCTTGGGAAGCTTTCGGTACATCAAATATCTCGGGATTTGACTATTCTGGGATTCTAACCAGAGCTGAACTAATGCCCAAAGCAAAGCGTTACCGCTTCGCCGAAGACGGGTATCAACGCTGGCTAAAAGACGATGCGGGCTTTCTGGCGCGCGCACTGAACGATACGCGCCACTTAAGCAAGATTGCACGTGAATATATGAGCTTGATTTGTCCCAATACGCGCGTCATTCCCGGGCAAATGACCGCTATGTTACGCCGCAATTTTGGCCTGAATGATGTACTCGGATTAAATGGCGAGAAAAACCGCAACGATCACCGTCACCATGCAGTGGATGCCTGCGTAATCGCGGTAACGGATCAGGGCTTGTTACAGCGTTTTGCAGCAGCCAGCGCCAGTGCGCGTGAGCGGCAGCTTAATCGCCTTGTGGAAAATATGCCATTACCGTGGGAGAGTTACAGGGAACATGTTCAGCGCGCCATTGATGGGATTTGGGTTAGCCATAGACCGGATCACAGCCATGAAGGGGCCATGCATAACGACACAGCCTATGGTTTACGAGGTAATGGCAGAGTCAGTTTTCATAAAATGGTGGAAGGAAAACGTGAATACATAGAAGACAACCTTAAAGTCATTGAAATTACTGATACTAAAGCCATAGATCGGCATGGTCTGTTGCCTACTGGCAAACCGAGACCCTATAAGGGCTACAAAGGTGATAGCAATTATTGTATTGAAATTGTCCGTAATGAAAAAGGCCGCTGGGAAGGTGTAGTGATTTCAACCTTTGAGGCTTATCAGTTGGTGCGCAAGCACGGCGCGGCACAGCTTCAGCACTCCGGTTTGAGCATTAGCGGAAAACCATTGGTCATGCGATTGATGATCGACGATACAGTCCGTTTGAATATTGATGGACAGTCGCGCACTTTGCGAATCGCAACATTAAGTGGTAATGGACAAGTATTCATGGCGAATATTAGCGAAGCCAATGTTGATGCAAGGAATCGAAATAAGGAAGATCCTTTTGTCTATATTTCCAAAATGGCAGGTTCTTTACAAACAGCCAAAGCGCGTCGAATAACCATTTCACCCATCGGCGAGCTCCGTGATCCGGGTTTCAAGGAATAACCCAAATGATCGGCCGTATCGTTGAAGTAGCGGATGACCGGCGGCATCTGTTTCTCTCTCGCGGTTTCATGATGGTCAAAGATACCGAGGGGGAACGCAAGGAATTAGGGCAAATACCCCTGGATGACATTGCAGCGGTTATCGCCAATGCGCATGGCCTGAGTTATACCAACAACCTGCTGGTGGCGCTGGCCGAGCGTTGCGCGCCGTTTGTGCTGTGTGCCGCGAATCACAATGCAGTGGGTATGGTGTTGACGATCGACGGTAATTATCAGCAAGCAAAACGGTTCGATGCGCAGCTTGCTGCCAGTCAACCGCTCAAAAAACGGCTTTGGGCAGACATTGTCAAATCCAAACTTCAGCAGCAGTCTGACGCGCTTGAGGCTGCGGGAGCACCATTTATTCCGCTGCAAGCTTTGGTGCGCAAAGTACGTTCCGGCGATCCGGATAACTTCGAGGCGCAAGGGGCGCGGCGCTACTGGGGGCTTCTATTTGGCGATGATTTTCGCCGCGATCAGCAGAGTGATGGCGTCAACGCTATGCTCAACTATGGTTACACCGTTTTGCGTGCTACTACCGCACGTGCCGTGGTAGCAGCAGGATTGCATCCGACGATCGGCTTGCATCACAGTAATGAAAGCAATGCGATGCGGCTAGTGGACGATTTAATGGAGCCTTTCCGTCCTGTTATTGATTTGAAAGTCTGGCAGTTGCATCAACACGGCGAATCCCAGGTGACACCCGACAGTAAACGTGAGTTAGTCAGAACGTTATATGACGATATGCAAACTAGTTTGGGAGCCACGCCGTTGATGGTCTGTACGCAAAAACTTGCCACCTCGCTGGCGCAAGTTTTTATGGGGGAAAGAAATAAAATGGACTTGCCTTTGCCAGGGCTGCCGCTCGACCTTGCTGCATCATTTCTGGAGGACTAACGTGCTATGCTTTCAGGATATCGCTTAATGTGGGTTATTGTCATGTTCGATTTACCTGTCGTTGAAAAAGCTGAGCGCAAAGCCGCGACAGATTTTCGCAATACTCTGTTGGATATGGGTTTTGAAATGTCGCAATTTTCTGTTTACATGCGTTTCTGCAGCAGTCAGAGTCAGATCGATACGTATTGCACGCAAGTAGAAAAAAGCTTGCCTTCAGGCGGCAAAGTCAATATCTTGCAATTTACCGACAAGCAATACGAACGCATCATTACTTTTCGCGGAAAAAGCAAACAAGCAAGCAAAAAATCACCCGAACAATATGAACTTTTCTGACAAATATTATGGTTTCTTCACTGGCATGTACATTAATTCCTCTAATAATCATGGAGTTAATGTGCGGCTAGTTTAGCATATTGGGATTTGTGCTCTGACCGGAACCACATTGCGGCGCTCCAGTCAATAAGAAATAGTTTAGCATATTGGGATTTGTGCTCTGACCGGAACTATATCGATGAGACGAATAATCGTGTCTATAGTTTAGCATATTGGGATTTGTGCTCTGACCGGAACAAAGAATTTATGAAAGAGAAAAAGGTATATAGTTTAGCATATTGGGATTTGTGCTCTGACCGGAACCTGGAAATAAATGGGTTCTGTGAATGACAGTACGAGTATTCAAAATATGGCTGAATCGAGCAAGCAAAGCAAGGATAGCATTAGTTATACAAATTTATTTAATAATGATAATAAGAATCGTTTGCAATTGTAAAAATTATTGTGTAATATGCGTACTGTCCATCAATTAGTGATTGGCATACCGCAGCAACCAGCGCATTCCCTCGCGTAGTCGGATGGTAGCAAATTACATTTCTTGTTCTTCCTTGCTGCGTGAACATAAGCCCTCACGCATCACTTGCCCGGCACATTTTGCTCTCTTCCTTTAAATGTGCCGGGTTCCTTTTTAGTATCCGTGTGGTGTTGTCAATAATTTGATCATGACCTTTCCCGGTTCTCCGGTTGATTTACAGCTGATAGCCCAGGTGGCTCAGGTAGTGTCGGGGAGTTGCTTAAAGAGTGGTTGTCGAGGGGTGTTGAGCACAGCTACGCAATCCTACTTGCGCCGATTGGCGTCTTGGGTCATCCGCTATCAATGCAAGGATTGGGCGGAGAATCGATAATTATGGTACGGGATCTATTCGAAGCCAATCCGGATTCAGCTGTGTTGCTGATTGGGGGTAAAAGATTCTCAGACATTGGTAAAGAGTATCTTGGTGCATACTAAAAAGTATGCGGTAGTAACTTTGGTCAGGTGGTATCAAGGCAGTCATTAAGAGTCGCTGGAGACCGATAATCGACGGTAGTTGGTTGATTCTACTGTTTAGATTGATCAGGAGCTGCTTCCGGCGCTGGTTGTGTTTCCGTCACAAAAATTTCCACACGGCGATTTTCCGCTCTATTTTCGGGCGTATTATTTTCAACCATGGGTTCACGGGAGCCGCGGCCATCAATTTGAATGCGTTTAATCGATACGCCCCGGCTCACTAGATAATCTCGCGTGCTGGCAGCCCGATTAACCGATAACGGATTATTAATGGCATCGCTGCCGGTACTGTCAGTGTGCCCGATGATTTTGACGGCTGTGCCTTTATTACTAATTAGGGTGGTTGCGAAATTATCAAGAATGGGTCTGAAGCTTGATTTGATGTCCGCCCGGCCGGTGTCAAAGGAGATGTCGCTGGGGATATTTAGCTTGAGGCGATTGTCTTCGGTTTGCGTGACTTGCACGCCTGTACCTGCGGTGGCTGTCTCCATTTCCCTTTTTTGTTCTTCCATCCGCTGTGACCACATATAACCGGCGCCAGCGCCAAGCAGAGCGCCTGAGCCTGCACCAATGGCAGCGCCTTTTTTGCCTCCAATCAGTGCACCGATTGCAGCTCCTGTACCCGCGCCAATCGCGGTTCCCTGCGCTGTGCCGCGTTGCGTGTCCGTCATGGTTGCGCAGCCGGTTAACGTTAGGATTAGAGCTTGAACAATTAAAATTGAAAGAGTTTTCATGGGTATCTCCTTGCTACGTTATTTCGTTGCGCAATAGCTGAAACAGCTTTTAGATTACTATTGCGATAAGATTTAGAGAACAAAACCACTCACTTGATATTTCATAGGCAATGATGAGTATCGTATCAGTAAATATAATAAGATGTTACATTGAAATGCCAATAAACTCTCAAATTGTACTATTGCTGATGCATATCCGATTTAATGGTATCTGCATTTTATGCTAAATATACTGTGCCGGAGAAATTCTGATTTCTTCGATGCGGGGATTCGGTTCCGCTGCAGTTGCAGCGAATGTAATATTGATTTTGTCAGGCTCCGATATACGCGCAAGCTGATCGATAAAGGCAAGATATTCCGCATGGGTTTGGAAATTTTTGCTGGCATCGGTAGTTACAAATTGAATACGCCAGCATAGATGATATTGATCCGCTGCAGTTAATGCCCAACCAGAGAAAACCTGGCGTACTCCTGGAATCGCGCATAATGTTTCGCGGCTTCGTTCGATAAAGGTTTCTATGTGTTGCAAATAGCGTTCTTCAACATTGTAAGCAATGGTTTGCTCTACAGGTTGCCAAGTACGACACTGAATCAATACTTCTGCGGCGCGGCCGGCCGAACCCCAACGATGCATGCATAGACTGACTTGCTCCTGGAGGTTATTTTTAACATCGCGCATCGTTTCAATATAGCCTTTTTTAGCGCGTGTTTGAACGTTGGAGCGAATGGTGGCAGCAGCAATATCTGAAAGTTCTGTGTAGCAATTGATTTTAGCAACGCCATTTAAAATCAGCTTATGGTATTGATCCTCGATCAGTCCGCTACCTCCATGCAGTACTAATGGAATCCCAAGTTCGTCATTGATTCGTTTCAGGCGCTTGAAATCCAGTTTGGCTCTACTGCTCTGACGACCATGGACAGTGCCAATGGAAACCGCTAAAAAATCAACTTTGGTGCGGTTAACATAAACTTTGGCTTCTTCTGCTGAGGTATAAATGATACCGCCTAAGTGATTGAGAGCATTTTCCCCTTCCGTGCCGCCGACAAAACCAAGCATTCCTTCAATGGCGGCACCACTGGCGTGAGCGATCTCTGTTGCGCGGCTGGTGTGAGCGATATTGACGGTAAATGCTTCTGAAGATACATCCAGCATGACACTATTGCAGCCCAGATTAATTGCCTGGACGATGGATTCGTGCTGTTTTGCGTGATCAAAGTGGATTGCTACCGGTACTTTAGCCAATTGTGCTGCACGTTCAACTGCCGGTAAGATTAATCTGAAATCATGCTGACCGAAGAGCGGCTGGGAAAGGTTGATAATGACGGGGGAGCGGCAGCATTCGGCTGCCGTGATAATAGCCTCCAGGAAATCCAGACTCACCAATCCGAAACCACCGATTGCGTAGTTATTTTGATAAGCATGCTGCAACATATCGCGCATATCTACGAGTGGCATTTGTATCCTCTCTGTTTTAAGGGGCTCGTATTATTATCTTAAATCAATCGCAAGCGCTTCGAGTGCAGTGTTCAGATCATCCAGCGCGGATCCCATGATGAGACCGGCGCAACTGTGATACAACCATAATTCACAGCCCACAGGACGGTGTAGATTGCTACGCGCATGTATCTTAAACTCACGCCAAGCCAGAATAGGACGATCCTCATCGTTACTGTCCACACATAACCACTCGGCATTATCCAGGATGACTTCCAATCCACGATGCTGCCGCAATGTGACGCGCAGTGGATGTCCTAAGCGCAGCAGCGCCAGCCGACCGCGGTTATAACACACCGCCTCTATCTTTTTTGGGAAAATGCGCCAGGGTCGAATCAGCGTTTCCATCGCTATCAAGATTTTGTTTCAAATTCTTATTATATCAGTCTGCTTCTTTTACTTTGGGTTTACTATCAGGCGACGCCTCAAGAAAAACGCGACTGGCAAGAATATCTTCCGCTTCCAGTGTAATCAGATCATTTTTGGACAATGATTTCTTGGTTCCGGAAAATAAACGATTTGCCTGACGCAGTCTAGCCCGATCAAGCGCGTTACGAACCGAGCGGGCGTTTGCAAAATGCTCCGATTTCATCCGCAAGCGGATATATTTTCCAAAAGCCTCTTCTCCGGCTTTGCTAAAACAATAATTCTGAGCTTCCAACATCAATTTGGCGATCGAAACTAGCTCATCCGCACCGTAATCAGGAAAGTCGATGTGGTGCGCGATACGCGAACGCATACCCGGATTGCTATGAAAAAATTTGTCCATGCGATCTTTATAACCAGCCAGGATGACGACCAAATCTTCGCGGTTATTTTCCATCGTTTGCAACAGAATTTCTATGGATTCCGCGCCATAATCACGTTCGTTCTCTGGCTTATAAAGGTAATAAGCTTCATCGATGAAAAGAACACCGCCCATTGCTTTTTTTATGACTTCTTTTGTTTTCGGCGCAGTATGCCCGATATATTGACCAACCAAATCGTCCCGGGTTACTGAAACCAAGTGGCCCTCACGCACATAACCCAAGCGATGCAGGATTTCCGCCATGCGCAGGGCCACTGTCGTTTTTCCGGTGCCAGGGTTGCCGGTAAAGCACATATGCAAACTGGGAGCGCCCGCTGATAATCCCAGTTGCTTGCGAACGCGATCGACCAGCAACAATGCTGCAGTCTCACGAATACGAGTCTTTACAGGAATTAAGCCAATCAACTCACGGTCCAGTTTATCCAGTACTTCTTGGATATTTGTGTTACGAAACTCTGCATCCAAATCAATTGATGGATCCTTGGATGAAATTAAGTTTTTAGATTGCTTAGGCATGTTTGATCACTCATAGAGGTCTCATGGGATAAATGCTTAAATTGCATCATACTAATGAGTCTTTCGACGGCTTCCATTTAATCCAATTATGTTGGATTGGTTAACTCATTTCTCTCTCCATCAGGAGAGAGAAATTTTACCTCTAATTGCTAATAACGCTCGGCTTCCGGTTTGTCGGTGGCATAGGAATGAATGGTGTAACTAACGCTTCGTCCAGCACCTTCCTGGCGTACTAAACTAAACCCTGGCTCTTTTTTGGGCCGGTTAACAATATACGACATGGTTGGGCTTTCCACTCCACGTGTCGAGTTAAATGCAGTGACACGAATGTAATGGTTTGGAAAAGTTTTGCGGCAACTATTGATTTCTAACAAAATTCCCGCAGGATCCTTCAGATCAAACATCGGATTGCCAAACATTTCCCAATAGGTATTGCGTGGGTGAGGATCATCAGTGTATTCAATCCCTATTGCCCAGCCATTTTTCAGCGCATACTTAAGCTGTGCGGAAATTTGCTTGTCGGTCAACGGAGGCAGAAAAGAGAATTGTCCCTGTGTGAGTACATTCCCGTGATTGGTCATCATAATTGTTTCTCCTGAAAAGATTAAGCGTTTGCAGTTGTGGATGGCACAAAATCAGCGGTATCCGTGGAGTCGTAGTTAAAGGTGATATCTTTCCACGTATCCAATGCTTGTTTGAGCGGTGTGCACCATTTCGCTGCATCCGCAAGAATTTGCGGACCTTCTTTTACGTAATCCCGACCTTCATTGCGTGCCAGAATCATAGCTTCGAGTGCTACACGGTTTGCTACTGCTCCAGCTTGAATGCCCTGGGGATGTCCAATGGTACCGCCGCCAAACTGCAATACTACATCTTCACCGAGATAATCGATCAACTGATGCATCTGACCCGCATGAATTCCACCGGAAGCAACCGGCATGCATTTGTTCAACGACGCCCAGTCCTGATCAAAGAACAATCCATGTTCCAGGCTTTTTTCCGTGCGTGTTTCACGTAAAGTATCGTAAAAACCTTTGATCATGAGTGGATCACCTTCTAGTTTTCCTACAACTGTGCCAGCGTGGATATGATCGACACCCGCCATGCGCATCCACTTACAAATTACGCGGAAATTCATGCCGTGATTTTTTTGACGTGAATAAGTTGAATTACCCGCACGATGCAAATGCAATATCATGTCGTTCCTGCGCGCCCATTTTGCCATCGACTGAATCGCGGTATAACCGACCACCAAATCGATCATGACAATAACTGAACCCAGAGATTTTGCAAACTCAGCTCTCTCATACATGTCTTCCATAGTGCCGGCGGTAACGTTCAAATAATGTCCTTTGACTTCACCGGTAGCGGCTGAGGCCTTGTTCACTGCTTCCATGCAATACAGGAAGCGGTCGCGCCAATGCATAAAAGGCTGCGAATTAATATTTTCATCATCCTTCATGAAATCCAGGCCGCCTTTAAGTCCCTCGTAAACCACGCGGCCATAGTTTCTGCCCGATAGGCCTAATTTAGGTTTGGTGGTAGCGCCAAGCAAGGGGCGACCGAATTTATCCAAGCGTTCACGTTCAACCACGATACCTGTTGCAGGCCCTTGAAAAGTTTTCAGGTAAGCTACGGGAATGCGCATATCTTCAAGGCGCAGCGCTTTGACTGCCTTAAAGCCAAACACGTTACCGATAATGGATGCGGTTAAGTTTGCGATCGAGCCTTCTTCGAATAAATCGATGTCATAGGCGATATAGGCAAAGTATTGCGCCTCATTATTGGTACCCGGGCCTGTGTTGGGTACCAGCTCTGACTTATATGCTTTGGCACGATAAAGCTCACAAGCGGTGAGTCGGTCAGTCCATACTACGGTCCAGGTCGCGGTGGAAGATTCACCAGCCACTGCAGCAGCAGCTTCTTCATGATCCACACCGGGTTGCGGTGTAATACGGAACATGGCGATAACATCCGTGTCTTTGGGTACATAAGCAGGTTCCCAATAACCCATTTTTTTATACGGAATAACTCCTGATTTGTAACGTTCTTTACCTTCTTTCATCGTTTGTGAAGCCATCATATTCTCCAGGTAATTGATAAAAAACCACGCTATATACTTCTAGTTAGGAGGTGTCTAACAGCGGGTCAGATATAGTGTAGAATCGCTAAATGATAAATAACAATCAATTGTTTCGATAGTTATAATAGACTTCTCTCTATATATTAAATGGAAATACCGGGAGCTTTATGCGTCATAGCACATTGCGACAGCTTGAGGTTTTTGAGGCGATCGCTCGATTGAAGAGTTTTACCCGAGCAGCTGAGGAATTATTTCTGACACAACCGACTGTATCGATGCAAGTCAAGAAATTGACCGAAGAGATTGGTTTACCCTTATTTGAGCAAGTCGGCAAAAAAATCTATCTGACCGATGCGGGAGAAGAGCTATATCGAACCTGTCTGGGTATTTTTGACCATTTCTCCCGTTTCGAGATGATTGCTTCCGACATGAAAGGATTGAAATCAGGGAAACTCCGGCTCGCGGTAGTGACCACTGCAAAATATTTCGTTCCACGATTATTGGGTATGTTTTGCCAGAAATATCCCGGCATAGACGTTGCGCTGAAAGTGACGAATCGTGAGCATATCCTGGAGCGATTAACCGGTAATCAAGATGATCTTTATATCTTAGGTCAAGTTCCGGATGCAGTGGATGCGGTAGCGGAAATTTTTTTGGATAATCAATTGGTTGTTTTGGCATCTGCCGATCATCCATTGGCGACTAAAAAAAAGATCACCATCAAGCGCATTTGTGATGAACCCTTTATTATGCGAGAACCAGGTTCCGGAACAAGAATAGCGACCGAGCTTTTTTTCTCAAAGCATAATAAAAAACTGAAGGTTCGCATGGAGTTAGGTAGCAACGAAGCGATTAAGCAAACCGTCGCAGGCAGATTGGGTATTGCTGTATTATCGCGACATACCCTGGCGCTGGATGCGCAGATAGGGCAGCTGGCGATACTGGATGTTGAAGGATTTCCGATTGAACGTCATTGGTATTTTGCTTATTCATCCGGCAAGCAGTTGTCGATTGTTGCGCAGACATTCTTAAGCTATTTGCGGCAGGCTAATAATTTGCTCGATAACTTGACATGCCGCCATGTGACTTCCGGGCATTGCCCACTATTGGAAAATGAAACAAGCATACGATCCGATGGGGAGGCGTCAGCGTAATTGAAGAGGTACTTTTAATATATTTGCTGATGGGAATTTTACAATGACTCAATATATTGCCTGGTTTGATCAACTGACGATGAAAGATGTAAACCGGGTTGGCGGTAAGAATGCTTCACTGGGCGAAATGATCAGTCATCTTGCGCAAGCGGGGGTTAGTGTGCCTGCAGGGTTTGCCACTACGACGCAAGCGTACCGTGAGTTTCTGATTGCCAATGGATTGGTCGATCGCATCAATCATTTACTGAATGGATTGGATGTCGATGATATCCATGCGCTGACTGCCGCCGGCCGAACGATTCGCAGCTGGGTATTGGATGCCGCGCTGCCAGCCGCTATTTCACAAGCGATAGCACAAGCCTACGAAGTACTGGTTGCCCATGACGGGAAGTGCGATGAGGTTTCTTTTGCCGTGCGTTCTTCAGCAACTGCCGAGGACTTGGCCGATGCCTCATTTGCCGGTCAGCAGGAAACATTGCTGAATGTTCGCGGGCTGGATCAAATCATGGCAGCGGTCAAAATCGTATTTGCTTCACTGTATAACGACCGGGCGATTGCATACCGCGTGCATCAGAATTTTCCTCACGACAAAGTGTATTTGTCTGCCGGAATTCAGAAAATGGTACGCAGCGACCTGGGCGCGAGCGGGGTGATGTTTACCCTGGATACCGAATCCGGTTTCCGGGACGTGGTTTTCATTACATCGGCGTATGGGCTGGGTGAAACCATTGTGCAGGGCACTGTCAATCCGGATGAATTCTATGTCTACAAACGAGGACTTACGGCTGGTAAGCCTGCCATTCTATCGCGACGTTTAGGCTCCAAAGCCATTGAGATGATTTATGGCGATAGCACAAATGCAACGGATTCATTCACGCTGACACGCGATGTTGAACATGAGCGGCGCACACGTTTTTCTCTATTGGATACTCAGGTGGAGGCATTGGCGCGCCAAGCCATGATCATCGAGCAGCATTATGGTCGTCCTATGGATATTGAATGGGCATTAGACGGACTGGATGAGCAGTTGTACATTGTGCAGGCGCGCCCGGAAACTGTGGAAAGCCGATCCACAACGGTTCTGGATCGATATAAACTTAATGGCAGGGGTGTGGTGTTGACCGAAGGCCGTTCGATTGGCAGCAAGATTGGTCAGGGAGCAGCGCGTTTGATCATGGGAGTGGATCAGATGCATAAAATTCGCTCCGGCGATGTGCTGGTGACGGATATGACGGATCCCGATTGGGAACCGATCATGAAACGCGCATCGGCCATTGTGACCAACCGTGGCGGACGCACCTGCCATGCGGCGATTGTAGCCAGGGAAATGGGTATTCCGGCGGTGGTTGGTTGCGGCGATGCAACCGGGTCGATCAAAGACGGAGTGGACGTAACAGTGTCCTGTGCGGAAGGTGATACCGGGTTTGTCTATGAGGGAATACTGCCATTCGAGCATACCACGTCCGATACCGGCCAGTTGCCGGATTTGCCGGTCAAAATGATGCTGAATGTGGGGAATCCCTCACACGCTTTTTCTTTCTCGCGTATGCCGAATCAAGGAGTCGGATTGGCCCGGCTGGAATTTATTATCAATAACATGATCGGTATTCATCCTAAGGCGTTGTTGGAATTCGACCGGCTGCCGGATGCGCTGAAGCAGACTATCGGCGCTCGTATCGCAGGTTACCAAACTCCCGTTGATTTTTATGTGGGGAAATTGGTCGAGGGCATTGCTACGCTGGCGGCGGCATTTTATCCGCATGCAGTGATTGTGCGCACGTCCGATTTTAAATCAAATGAGTACGCGAATCTGGTCGCGGGAAATCGTTATGAACCTCAAGAAGAAAACCCGATGATCGGTTTTCGCGGTGCTTCGCGCTATGTGTCGGCTGCCTTTCGTGATTGTTTTGAACTCGAATGCCAAGCATTACGCAAAGTACGCGACGAGATGGGATTGACCAATGTTGAAATCATGATTCCGTTTTGCCGCACCTTGGAAGAAGCCGAGCAAATAGTTTCTTTATTTGCTTCGCAAGGATTGGTGCGCGGGGAGAAAGGCTTGCGATTGATCATGATGTGCGAAATCCCATCAAATGCAATATTGGCGGAAGAATTTTTGCAGTATTTTGATGGTTTTTCCATCGGCTCCAACGACATGACGCAATTGACGCTGGGAATTGATCGCGACTCAAGTCTGGTTGCTCATGTGTTTGACGAACGCAACCCGGCGGTCAAGAAACTGCTGAAAATGGCTATCGATGCTTGTCATAAACAAGGAAAGTATATCGGCATTTGCGGGCAAGGTCCTTCGGATTACCCGGATTTTGCCGCATGGCTGTATGAACAGGGCATCAGCAGCTTATCGCTAAACCCCGATTCGGTTCTGCAAACCTGGCTTGATCTGGCAAAACTGAGCCAACGATGACGCCGCAGAAACGCACTGTTTTTTATTTATCCAACCGTACCGGTATTACCGCGGAAACGCTCGGGCACAGTCTGTTAACGCAATTTGACGGTATCACGTGGAGCACCGTCAACGTGCCGTTTCTGGATGATATCGAGAAAGCCCGGGCTGTGCTGGCGCAGATTAATCAGGCCGCTGTAGACGATGGTTACCGGCCTTTGGTCTTCAGTACTTTGTTGAAGCCTGAGATTCTCGAAGTGATTAAACAGGCCAACTGCCGCATGTATGATTTTTTTGAAACTTTTATTCGTTCCATCGAAGAGGAATTGCATCAGCCGTTTATACGCATAGCCGGGCGTTCCCATGGCCAGCATCATTTATCGTATTTCAAACGTATTGCCGCGGTTAATTATGTGCTGGCGCATGATGACGGTGTCAATCCCAAGCATTACGCTGATGCCGATATCATTCTGATTGGTGTCTCGCGTTCCGGTAAAACACCGACTTGTCTTTACTTAGGATTGCAGTATGGTATCGCTGCCGCAAATTACCCGCTCACCCCGGACGACATGACTGTTCACCAGATCCCCAAGATATTGGAAAATGTGCGCAGTAAACTGTTCGGCTTGACTTTAACGCCGGCGCAGCTGCATTTTATCCGTCAGGAACGCCGTCCAGACAGCGAATACGCATCGCTCGCGCAATGTCAGCGAGAATTGCAATGGCAGGAAGCGCTGTTTCGCGAGTACGATATTCCCTATTTGGATACCACGCGTATTTCGATCGAAGAAATCAGTGTCATTATATTGAATAGATGTGGACTGAGAAGGCAATTGTATGGGTGACGGTGATTCTTTTTAGAAACCTGTGGGTTACTCTATAAAGCTCGGTGTTATTCATAAACAGCGGGAGGTGATTTGATCCTTCAAGCTTTTGTGCTTGGGTACAAAGAAAATAAAAAAGCACATCAGCTGCCTGATGTGCTTTTGTTGATGAATTAATCAATAATCGTTATAGCAGAGGAATGATCAGCAATGCCACAATGTTGATGATTTTGATCAGTGGATTAATTGCCGGGCCGGCTGTGTCCTTGTAAGGATCGCCCACGGTATCGCCTGTTACCGAGGCTTTGTGAGCTTCGCTGCCTTTGCCGCCAAAATGTCCGTCTTCAATGTGCTTTTTAGCATTATCCCAAGCGCCGCCACCGGTTGTCATCGAAATGGCCACGAACAAGCCGGTCACGATAGAGCCCATCAATACGCCACCCAGAGCTTGCGGTCCCAGGATCACGCCGACCAACAGAGGAATCAGCACGGGCAATAACGAAGGAATCATCATTTCCCTGATCGCCGCTTTAGTCAGCATATCCACGGCACGTGAATAGTCCGGTTTGCCTGTGCCTTCCATAATGCCTGGAATTTCCTTGAATTGACGGCGCACTTCAATTACCACCGATCCGGCGGCACGCCCAACAGCTTCCATCGACATGGCGCCAAACAGGTAAGGAATCATACCGCCGATAAACAAACCGATAATCACCATGTGATTGGACAAATCGAAGGATAACTCGAATCCGGCATGTTCCAGCGCATGGGTGTAGTCGGCAAACAATACTAAGGCTGCCAGTCCTGCCGAGCCGATGGCGTAACCTTTGGTAACCGCTTTAGTCGTATTGCCAACCGCATCCAGAGGATCGGTGATGGCACGGACTGAATCGGGCATTTCTGACATTTCAGCAATACCGCCTGCGTTATCGGTAATCGGACCATATGCATCCAAAGCCACAATAATGCCGGTCATCGACAACATGGATGTTGCAGCAATCGCAATGCCATACAGGCCTGCCAGGGCATACGCCAGCAAGATACTGATACACACTGCCAGAACCGGTGCTGCGGTTGCACGCATTGAAACACCCAAGCCGGCAATAATATTGGTTGCATGTCCGGTAGTGGAAGCTTCAGCAATATGTTGAACCGGTGGATAATCGGTAGAGGTATAGTATTCGGTAATCACCACCATCAGTCCGGTCAACACCAAGCCGATTGCAGCAGCCAGAAATACGCGCAGAACCAGCATACCGCCCGCAATCTCCGTGCCATCCACGATCAGTGACATATCACTCATAAACCAAACGGTCACTGGCAAGTACGCTAACAGAGCGATACCACCCGCAACAGCCAAGCCGCGATAAAGTGCATTCATGATGGTGCCGCCATCACGCATCTTGACGTAATAACAACCGACAATCGAAGCGATAATCGATACCGCACCGAGCATCAGTGGAAATATAACCGCACTGGTTGCGTTTGCAGTGAACAATAATGCGCCCAGTATCATAGTTGCGATAATGGTAACCGCGTAGGTTTCAAACAAATCCGCTGCCATGCCCGCACAGTCGCCCACGTTATCACCCACGTTATCAGCAATGACGGCTGGATTGCGAGGATCATCCTCAGGGATACCGGCTTCGACTTTACCGACCAGATCCGCGCCCACATCGGCACCTTTGGTGAATATCCCACCACCCAGCCGCGCAAAAATGGAAATCAAAGATCCGCCGAATGCAAAGCCGATCAATGGCTTGATAACATCACTGACAGATTGATTGGGGTCGGCGCCATCAAACAGCATGGCACAGTATCCGGCAACGCCTAACAGACCTAAGCCAACAACCAGCATTCCGGTAACCGCACCGCCTCGGAAAGCAATCGCAAGCGCTTCATTCAATCCAATGCTTGCTGCCTGAGCAGTACGCACATTTGATTGGACTGAGACCGTCATCCCCAGAAAGCCTGCGGCACCTGAAAGAATTGCGCCTAGAGCAAAACCAATAGCCGTGTCCCAACCGAGCGCTATCCAGAGCGCAAAAAACAATACAGCGCCTACCATGCCGATTGTCATGTACTGACGTTTCAGGTATGCGGAGGCACCCTCTTGAATCGCTTTTGCAATTTCTTGCATACGCTGGTTGCCTGTAGATTGATCAAAAATACCCTTAATCCAAATACCACTGAATACAAGGGCTACAATCGCGCTAAGAATTGCGATAACTAAACCACTAGCCATAGAGAACTCCAATTAAAGTCAGACCATAAAAATCAAATGTGAAATCCTGGCCTAATTAATTCCACATTATTAAACACTTGTAAAAAATCAGAAATCAGGCTGTATTTTATCTGTTCTTGCTTGCCGAATGCATCAAATATTTATGAAATTAAGATTGTAAGGTGTTTGAAATCCAATTGTTTGGCTTCCATACAACACCTTATGCAATCTTAATCTTGCTGATAACTAAATTTTGAATTCATCCAGCTTCTTTGGAACCGCAACATTTTTGAGGCGCACATAGTCCGGTAAACCATCCTTATAGGGTGGATAATCTTCACCTTCAATCAATGGCGCCAAGTATTCACGGCATGCTTGGGTAATGCCAAATCCATCTTCGCTGATAAAATTATCCGGCATCATTTTTTCAACATTGGCAACATTGGATAGCTGTGCCATACCTACCGACCATTTATAGGGCGAACTTGATTCGCGCACGATGGTAGGCATTACCGAATTGTGTCCTGCCAGAGCATATTCCACGGCTGCCTTGCCCATAGCATAGGCTTGTTCCACGTCAGTTTTGGAGGCGATGTGACGTGCTGCGCGTTGCAGATAATCTGCAACACCCCAGTGATATTTCAGGCCCAAGCCATCTTTGATGATATTGGCCACTACCGGAGCAACCCCGCCCAATTGAGCATGCCCGAAGGCATCACGCAATCCCTGATCAGACAAGAAATTGCCGTCTTCCCCTTTAACGCCTTCCGAGACCACCACTGAACAATATCCGTATTCCTTGACATAGCGATCCACCGTGGCAAGAAACTTTTCCTTATTGAAAGTTACTTCCGGAAACAGAATTACGATCGGAATCTCGCAGTCCGGACTGGATGCCAAACCACCTGCGGCGGCGATCCATCCCGCATGACGTCCCATGACTTCAAGTACAAAAACCTTGGTCGAAGTTTTGGACATGCTGGCCACATCAAAGCTGGCTTCGCGTGTGGATACTGCAATGTATTTGGCGACTGAACCAAAGCCGGGGCAGCAATCCGTGATCGGCAAATCATTATCAACGGTTTTGGGAACATGAATCGCTTGAATCGGATATCCCAACGTGTCTGATATCTGCGAAACCTTCAAGCAGGTATCTGCCGAATCGCCTCCGCCGTTGTAGAAAAAGTACCCGATATCGTGCGCTTTGAACACTTCGATCAAACGTTCGTATTCGCGTCGATTTTGCTCCAGACTCTTCAATTTATAGCGACAAGAACCAAACGCGCCGGATGGGGTGTGGCGTAGCCCGGCAATTGCTGCAGCCGAATCGGCATTGGTATCGATGAGATCTTCGGTTAAGGCGCCGATAATACCGTTGCGACCTGCGTAAACGGTGCCAATTTTGTCAGTATGCTGGCGCGCCGTTTCCAGAACACCTGCGGCGGAAGCGTTAATGACCGCTGTCACACCGCCGGATTGGGCATAGAATGCATTTTTAATTGCCATGTTTTTCTCCTGATTGATTAAATCGTAAGCAAGTATTGCTAAATCTTTACATACAAAAACTCAGGTGCCATTGCTTGCATCCTGAGTTCTGCGGTTCAAATCTGTTGTGTGAATGAATAGATGAGTATTAAATCTATTTGAGTGCTGCAATAATCTGATCGCGAATCTCTTCAACTGTACCTATTCCGGCTATTTTGATGTAGCGGGGCGCGTCTTTTCCGCCGTGTGCCGACCACTGTGAATAATACGCCACCAACGGTTCTGTTTGTTCGTGATAGACCTCTAATCGTTTTCGGACCGTTTCTTCCTTATCATCATCGCGCTGTATAAGAGGTTCATTTGTTACATCGTCCCGGTTAGCCGATTTGGGTGGATTGAAATCCACATGATAAGTGCGGCCGGAAGCGGGATGCACTCTTCGACCCGACATGCGCTTAACGATTTCAGTGTCGTCAACATCTATCTCGACCACAAAATCAATCGGCACACCTGCTGCCTTCATCGCGTCAGCTTGTGGAATCGTGCGGGGAAAGCCGTCAAATAGAAAGCCGTTTGCACAATCCGGTTGCGCGATGCGCTCTTTGACTAAGTTAATGATGATGTTATCAGAAACCAATCCGCCGGAATCCATGATTTTTTTCGCCATGATGCCTAATTCCGTGCCTGCTTTCACGGCATTACGCAACATATCACCGGTAGAAATTTGTGGAACACCGAAATGTTCCTTAATATAATTGGCTTGTGTGCCTTTTCCAGCACCTGGACCGCCTAACAAAATAACTCGGATGGCTATTCTCCTTTTATTGCCGATTAGTATTGTTGAACGCAGAGACAAAGTATTTTTCTGCGATTTCAACGCCCACGTGAGTAATTATATCGCAGGCAAGCTGGATACTCGAGTATTTTACTATGTTATATCTTAAAGTTAAACAATCTGCCTTAACAAGTTACATTGATACCAAATAGGTTATGCGATAATAAACCAATTGACTCTTAACAGGATAAATCATGGACGAAAATAGAAGTAAAGCGCTTGACGTTGCCCTGGCCCAAATCGAGAAACAATTTGGTAAGGGTTCTATCATGCGGTTGGGTGCTAACGATATCGCTTATGATATACAAGTCGTATCCACCGGGTCGCTGGGGCTTGATATTGCATTAGGTGTAGGCGGATTGCCTCGCGGACGGATTGTCGAAATTTATGGGCCTGAGTCTTCGGGAAAAACGACATTGACGCTCCAGGTTATCGCTGAAATGCAAAAGCTGGGCGGTACAGCGGCTTTTATCGATGCGGAGCACGCATTGGATCCTCAGTACGCACAAAAAATTGGCGTCAACGTGAAAGAATTGTTGATTTCCCAGCCGGATAATGGTGAGCAGGCACTGGAAATTGCCGATATGCTGGTGCGCTCCGGCTCCGTCGATATTATCGTGATCGATTCCGTTGCCGCACTCACGCCGCGGGCGGAAATCGAAGGCGACATGGGTGATCCGCAAATGGGTTTGCAGGCACGGCTAATGTCGCAAGCGCTGCGAAAATTAACAGCCAACATCAAGCGCAGCAATACGATGGTTATTTTTATCAACCAGATTCGCATGAAAATCGGAGTTATGTTTGGTAACCCTGAGACCACCACGGGCGGGAATGCACTAAAATTTTACGCTTCGGTGCGCTTGGATATTCGCCGCACCGGGTCGATCAAAAAAGGTGACGAAACCATCGGTAATGAAACCCGCGTGAAAGTGGTCAAGAATAAGGTTGCTCCTCCCTTCAAACAGGCGGATTTTGATATTCTTTATGGTGAGGGCATTTCGCGCGAGAGCGAAATTATTGAACTGGGTGTATTGCATAAACTGATCGACAAAGCGGGGGCCTGGTATGCCTATAAAGGGGAGAAAATAGGTCAAGGTAAAGATAATGTGCGTGATTATCTGAAAGAACATAAAGACATCGCTCTGGAAATTGAACAAAAAATTCGTTCGATTGTAGGCATCGCTGATCAAGCCAGTCCTGTGAAAGAAAAAATTGAGAAAGAGAAGTAAATTTTGTGAGTGCCCGTACTCATCTGGAAATTCGCGCGCTGCGCATGCTTGCGCGGCGTGAGTATTCACGTCATGAGTTGGAGCAAAAGCTTGCTGCGCATAGGGAATCTTGTGAAACGGACGAGCTTGCAGAGGTATTGGATACGTTGGAACAACAGGGTTATTTGTCGGAGCAACGTGCGGTGGAACAGATTGCGCGTACTCGTCGAGCACGCTTCGGAAGTCATCGAATCGTTCATGAACTCAAGGCAAAAGGAATAGATTCTCATTGGATAGACAATATCCTGCCGACACTCAAAGAAACCGAATTGGAAGCTGCGCTCAGCATCTGGAGCAAGAAATTCGATCATCCGCCAGCTTCCAAGGATGAGCGCGGCAAGCAGGTTAGGTTCATGATGAATAGGGGTTTTTCCATGAAAACCATACGGCAAGTTTTCGCACAAGTGGATGAAGCCGGCACATGAAGGGAAATTGGAGAAAGATAATCCTTTTCTGGGCGATGCTGTTAATAGGTTTGCAAGTTCAAGCATCTGAGATTACCCTGATTCAGGAAATCAACGCCGCGCCGGTTGATTTTGATGGCAAGGAGGTCAGATTAAAGGGCGTTCCCAAGGATCCCACGCGCTTGCCTTTTGTCAATTTGAAGATGTATGTGCTGGAAGACAGCAGCGGAGAAATTACGGTGCTAACCGAATTTGATTTACCTAAAATGAACGAGGAAATCATTATCCGGGTTAGAGTCAAAAGTTTGGCGATCGTCAAAGGTGAAGCGGTGGGTTTGACAGTGACTGAATTAGAACGATACGAACGGCAGCAGGAAATATGAAAAGTAGCGAAATAAGACAGAAGTTTCTCGAGTTTTTTGAATCGCAAGGACATACCGTTGTTTCATCCAGTCCTTTGGTACCGGGCAATGATCCGACGCTTTTGTTCACCAATGCGGGCATGGTGCAATTCAAGGATGTTTTTCTTGGACAGGATAAGCGCCCTTATGCGCGCGCTGTCAGTTCGCAACGCTGCGTTCGTGCCGGCGGCAAGCATAATGATCTGGAGAATGTAGGATATACGGCAAGGCATCATACTTTCTTCGAAATGCTCGGCAACTTTAGTTTCGGTGATTATTTCAAGCGCGATGCCATCCTGTTTGCCTGGGATTTTCTCACCTATACCCTCAACATTCCGCACGAGAAATTATGGGTTACGGTTTACGCTGAAGACGATGAAGCAGCCAGCATTTGGCTGAACGAAGTCGGCGTCGAATCATCCCGCATAGTGCGGATTGCCACAATGGATAATTTCTGGCAAATGGGTGATACAGGTCCTTGCGGCCCATGCTCAGAAATTTTTTATGATCACGGGCCGGATGTTCAAGGAGGCCCGCCGGGTTCTGCCGATGCCGACGGTGACCGCTACATTGAAATCTGGAATCTGGTATTCATGCAATACAACCGCGATAGCGCAGGCGTATTGCATCCGTTGCCGAAACCATCGGTCGATACCGGCATGGGGCTGGAGCGCATCTCTGCGGTGATGCAGCATGTGCACAGTAATTACGACATTGACCTGTTCCAGAGCCTGATCAAAGCTGCGGCGCGCGTGACCAACACCAGCAATCTTGACGATAACTCGCTCAAAGTCATCGCCGACCATATCCGCGCGTGTTCGTTTCTGATTGCCGACGGCGTTATTCCGGGCAGCGAAGGCCGCGGTTATGTCTTGCGCCGCATCATTCGCCGTGCCATCCGGCATGGTTACAAGCTGGGGCAGAAACAACCCTTCTTTCATCAATTGGTGGAAGATTTGGATCACGTGATGGGGCAAGCTTATCCTGAACTGACTGCTGCCAAAGCACGCGTAGCCGCCGTACTGCTGCAAGAAGAGGAACGTTTCGCTGAGACCCTGGAAAACGGCATGCAGATTCTGGAAATCGCGCTCAGCCAGAATATCCAGATATTGGATGGTGAAACGGCATTCCGGCTTTACGATACCTTTGGTTTTCCGATTGATCTGACGGCCGATATCGCACGAGAACGCGGTATTACCGTTGATTACGCAGGATTCGAGCAAGCCATGGCGCGCCAGCGTGAACAAGCGCGCGCCGCGAGCAAATTTACCCTGCAGGAAGGCATCGAATATTCAGGCAGTCAGACTACGTTCTATGGCTACGAGACCCTGCAGCATGAAGGGCAGATAGTGGCGCTCTACAAGCACGGTAGCGCAGTGGATTCCATCGAGACCGGGGATGAGGCCGTGGTGGTATTGGATCAAACGCCTTTTTACGCCGAATCGGGCGGTCAGGTCGGCGATTGCGGGAAGCTGCTAGTTGGCAGCGACACGTTCAATGTTACGAATACGCAAAAAATTCAAGCAAGCGTTTTTGGGCACATGGGCGTTTTGAATAGTGGACGTATGATCGTTGGCGACAAAGTACTGGCGGAAGTTGATTCATTGGCACGCATTCGTACCACACGCAACCATTCTGCTACGCATCTGATGCACAAAGCACTACGGGAGGTATTGGGTAATCATGTGCAGCAGAAAGGCTCATTGGTAGACCATGAGAGAACGCGTTTCGATTTCTCGCATAACGAGCCGATGACTGAGCATCAAATTCGTATGGTGGAGAAAAAAGTCAATGAAGAAATCTTAATCAATACTGAGTGTCAGGCGCGCATAATGGCGATTAAGGAAGCACAAAAATCGGGTGCGATGATGCTTTTCGGTGAGAAATATGGTGACGAAGTACGCGTACTAGATATCGGCTCTTCGCGTGAATTGTGTGGAGGAACTCATGTAAATCGTACCGGTGATATTGGATTGTTCAAGATCATTTCCGAGAGCGGCGTGGCAGCAGGAGTACGACGTGTTGAAGCCTGTACAGGAGATCGAGCATTGAATTATGTAGAAACTTTGGAAGATGATCGAAGAGCAAGTGCGGCAATGCTAAAAGTTCCTTTACGCCAAGGCGGTGCGATACCAATGGCTGTTCATCATTTGCAACAAGATAAAAAAGCACTTGAGAAAGAGTTGTCTACACTAAAAACGAAGCTTACTAGCTCTCAAAGCAATGATCTAGCATTGCAAGCGCAGGACATCAATGGAATCAAAGTGCTGGCCGTCAATCTGGAAAACTCCGATGCTAAAACCCTGCGCGAAACACTGGATCAACTGAAAGACAAACTCAAAATCTGCGCCATTGTGCTCAGTACCGTTGCAGATGGAAAAGTCACGCTGATCGCCGGTGTCAGCGCGAATCTAACGGATCGTATCAAAGCGGGCGAACTGGTCAATTTCGTCGCGCAGCAAGTCGGTGGCAAAGGCGGCGGCAGAGCGGATATGGCGCAAGCGGGGGGTACGCAGCCGGAGCAATTGCCTGCGGCGCTTGGGGGAGTGAAAGGATGGGTTGAAAGAAAATTATTAGAGTGATCGTAATATTTGACTATCAGTGTGCAATTTATCAGTAGCGGTTGCCCTCTATCGAGTGGCCTCCATGACATAAAGAGGCAAAACATGGCCCTTATAAAATGCGGTGAGTGTGGGAAAGAAATATCTGACAAGGCTGCTACTTGTATTGGTTGTGGGGCCTCGATTGCAACAACAGCACCTCCTCACCCCCACCCCAGTACTAATGATGCAGCTGCTTTTGATTCGTTAGATGATGACTTGAGAAGCCAAACCGACTTCATTCCTAGGGCATGGGAGACGGTCATTTTTAAAAATGAGTTAGGGTCATATATCAGGAACGCCATCAATGTCGATACTGGCGACATTTCACTGACTGATAGGCGCATAGTCTTTTGCGGCAAGATGGGTACCTATGCAAAGTTAGCAGTTTTCGGTGGATTAGCTTTATTGGGAGCTGGAAAAGCTCCGAAGATTCACTTTCAATTGATCCTGAAAGACATAGCCCACATTGAACTGGGAAAGCATGGCTTCGCGAAAACTTTTTTTGCGACCGCAAAGGATGGAAAAAAATACAAGTTTCAAGTCCGGAGTTATGAAAAATGGATCGCCGCACTTTCAGGCATTGGAATACAAGTACAAAAATAGCGGCCCGAGTAAGGGATGGAATGCTGGCACAGCCGCATACCGTATACGTCCACAAACCAAGAAAACCGCTCGTCCGCCGCTCCCCAACCCGGCAGTCGAGCGGACCTCGCGCATAAAGCCGCGCAAGGCCGCTCACTTCCACGTTATGCCACAGGAGTGTAAATGAGAGTTGTAAGCATGGCTCTAATTGATATGAGCTATTTTTTAGTATCTGCGGCTTGTATAGGCATTGCTTTCTTAACTCAGTATTTGGCTTTGGATATATAAACTCAGCATTACTACTCTTCCTGCTCTACTTAGCAATAGTACGCATTCCACTAGTGCTTAATTGGTCGAGTAATCTTTATAGCTCTGTCTTTATAAGAATTTTCTTCTTTCAAGTATTTTCTATAGCAGTATATGCTATTTCTTACATTCAGTCGTACGCACTGGGATGCCCTTTATTTTAGCGCAACTACATGGACTACTTTGGGCTACGGAGATATTAGCCCTACCGAAAATATACGATTGCTCACGTTAATTCAAGCGTTAACTGGCCTGTCAACATTGCCTGTACTTGCATCTGTAATTTGGCTGTATTGCGAGAGACGATTGTGGAGTAAAAGCCAGGAAGAACAAGGCAAAGAGGACTATCAGTTAACGACAGATAGTGCTCTTGGTTTTTTCGTTGAAGTTGAGAGCGAAGAAACTATAAAAGAACAAAAGCAGCGAGATAAGATAAAACTTAAACCATGCGCTTGTTCAGACTCTGATCCATTTATCGAGAAGTATTACGATATTGTCGGTGTATTAACGCCGCTGGTAAAATTTGTAGTTATTTGTAGAGGTTGCGGTGAGTTTTCCAAGCCTAGAAGAAACGCATATTTGGCTGCCTGGGCATGGAATTTTAAAAGACATAACAAAGCATTCCAGCGAACAAGCCGCTGAATGCGGCGTTAGGCGGTACCGTGCCCGAATCGCTTCCAGACGCTTTTTTTGAAAAGGTCAATCTCATTTTCGCTGCATACTCTACGGTTGTGCACGAGTTGGTCTCAGATAAATCTGGCAAACGCACTCTAAAAAATTCCTGCGGCTGACTCCAATGGATTCAATGTTGAAATCCAGGCTGAAACCTATGGTCTCTAGCCATTCGCTGACTATTGGCACGTAAATATATCGGGGTCAGGTTGTGAAAGAAGAATTTTGAATGGTGTTGAATGGTGGGCCAGATTCAGAATCACAAATTTCGCGATATGTTCCTACGTGATCGCCAGATGCGCGATGCCCGAGTTGAGATCGTGTGTTTTAGCTTCGGCGCCTTCGAGTTTGATTTGCAGGCGCAATTCGTTCATCGAGTCGGCATTGCGCAGCGCATCTTCATAACTGATTTTTCCGGCTTCGTAGAGGTCGAACAGCGCCATATCAAAGGTTTGCATGCCCATTTCGCGCGAGCTTTTCATGATGGTTTTGATTTCATGCACATTACCTTTAAAAATCAAATCCGAAATCAACGGTGAGTTGAGCAGGACTTCGATAGCCGCAACCCTTCCCTTACTGTCTTTAGCCGGAATCAACCGCTGCGCGACCAGTGAACGCAGATTCAGCGACAAATCCATCAGTAACTGTGCCCTGCGTTCTTCCGGGAAAAAATTGATGATACGATCCAGCGCCTGATTGGCGCTGTTGGCATGCAATGTTCCCATGCAAAGGTGGCCGGTTTCAGCAAATGCAATCGCGTGCTCCATGGTTTCACGATCACGGATCTCACCGATCAATATGACGTCGGGGGCTTGCCGTAGTGTGTTTTTCAGCGCCGCTTCCCATGATTCGGTGTCGACACCTACTTCGCGTTGGGTGATGACACAGTTAATGTGCTCGTGAACGTACTCAACCGGATCTTCAATGGTGATGATATGGCCATAGCTGTTCTTGTTGCGATGTCCGATTAATGCCGCCATGGAGGTCGATTTTCCGGAGCCAGTTCCGCCGACAAAAATCACCAGACCGCGCTTGCTCATCACAACTTCCTTGAGCACTTGCGGCAAGGCTAAATCATCAAACTCGGGGATTTTGGTGGTAATCGTACGTAATACCATGCCCACGCGTTGTTGCTGAATAAACGCATTGACGCGGAAACGCCCGATTCCAGCTGGGTTAATTGCAAAATTGCATTCCTGAGAAGTTTCAAATTCACCGGCTTGCTTCTCATTCATAATCGCTTTAGCTAACATCTCGGTGTGCTGCGCTGTCAGGGATTGTTGCGAGACCGGCGTCATTTTTCCATCGATTTTGAATGCCGGTGGGAATCCGGCGGTAATAAACAGATCCGAGGCTTTCTTGCTTAGCATTAAGCGCAGTAAATCCGACATGAATTTTGCTGCTTGTTCGTTGTTCATGGAACGCTCCTGAAATTTTCAATGTATCCGCTTGATTCGATTAAACCCTGAAATTGTCTTTATTCATCGCTTGGGCCCTGGCCTCGGCGACCGATACGACATTGCGTTTTACCAGCTCGGTCAGGTTTTGATCCAGCGTTTGCATGCCTGCGTTCTGGCCCGTTTGTATCGCCGAGTACATCTGCGCAACCTTGCCCTCACGGATTAAGTTTCTGATCGCCGGGGTGCCGATCATAATTTCATGCGCGGCGACGCGCCCCTTGCCATCCTTGGTTTTTAACAGAGCTTGGGAAATCACCGCGCGTAAGGATTCGGATAGCATCGCGCGAATCATTTCTTTTTCTTCCGCCGGAAACACGTCGATGACACGATCGATAGTTTTGGCAGCCGAACTGGTATGCAGTGTTCCAAATACCAAGTGGCCGGTTTCGGCGGCGGTCATCGCCAAACGGATGGTTTCAAGGTCGCGCAACTCACCTACCAGGATAATGTCGGGATCTTCACGCAATGCGGAACGCAATGCATTGGAGAAACTTAACGTATCCCGGCCCACTTCACGCTGATTGATCAGGCATTTCTTGCTTTCGTGAACAAATTCAATCGGATCTTCAAGTGTCAATATATGGCCATACTCGTTTTCATTGATGTCATTGATCATTGCCGCCAGAGTTGTCGATTTTCCTGAACCGGTAGGACCTGTTACTAATACAACACCGCGCGGTTGCTTGGCAATTTCAGCGAAAATTTTGGGTGCGCGTAAATCCTCCAGACTCAGCACTTTGGATGGAATCGTCCGCATAACCGCTGCTGCGCCGCGTTGTGTATTGAATGCATTCACGCGAAAACGGGCTAGATTCGGTATCGCGAAGGAAAAATCACACTCCAGATGTTCTTCGTAAAATTTACGCTGACCATCATTCATAATGTCATATATCATCGCGTGCACATCTTTATGGTTCATTTCCGGCAAATTGATGCGACGGATGTCACCGTGCACTCGAATCATCGGTGACATGCCCGCGGATAAATGCAAATCGGAGGCGTTGTTTTTAACCACAAAGGCAAGTAGCTCGACAATATTCATTAGATGTCCTCTGAGTGACGATGTGAGATGTAACGGGAATGTTCTACAAGAACTCTGATTGGTTTTAACCTGTACAGATTTTCTTAAGAACGTGCTTCGATTGCCTTCAATGCAATCAGTCATGAGTTCGTTTGTTAACGGACAATGCAAATAAAAAATTGAGAGAAGGGGCTAGCAAATAGTGATTTCAGCATTCCCAGTCGGAATGGTTGGAAAGAAGATATCTGTTGTTGCGTATCAACTTGTAATGCCTTGAGATGTCTTTGATATCTTATTTTCAAGAGCACTAAAGAATATTTCGGGGTCAGCGCGAACGGTTCGGGTGATGGTTTTCATGAAGGGCGCAGCAAATCATGGCTCCAATCTTCTAGCGCATCGAGTATTTTCTCAGCTTGTTCGTCGGTTTTTCTTGCTTCGCGCAGCAAAGCAATCTGTGTTGAGGATTCATCAAAAGTTATACTGCCACCACCATCTGCTTGCGTCAGGCGCTGTAGCCGCATCAATTCCCATCGGTCCGCTTCTGCTGGTTTTAATGTTTCCGGCCAGTTACGGGCACGGTAGCGGAACAGTAACTCGGGCAACCGTTTATCATGAAAATTAAATTGCGTTTCTCCCAGTTGCTGGGGTGATGCCGCCCGTATCTGCTCTAGTAGTGCTGCATCCGCGTTGTTAAAAAAACCGTCATACAAGGCTACATCGACATCACCGGATGATTCGAATGTGCGGCTGGTATAGGCAGTCGCCACGCGCTGGAAGAAATCAGGCATTGCGCATAATGTCTGCCAATGCCGGTGACATAGAGCCAGATCGAGCGCGATGCGTTCGGCAGCTTCATTATCTAAAGTATTGCGTGGCGCCAGTGCCGGGCATTTGTTGATTTTTATCGATTTGACCGGCAATCGCTGCATGCCTTCGGGTAAATCGTCATTACGGGTGAACAGCAACGGAGCCAGATCGTCCGCATTTAACGGCAGGAACATTTCCGGGTCATGGCGCAGGTCATACACTAGCACACTATTGTTGTTTCCAGGTTCGGCGATCAAAGGCATGACAAGCGAGGTGCAGCCGGTTTTGGCCGGATACATGCGCGTGGTGTGCAATACCGGGTTGTGCGTGATTAAATCAAGTTGTGCCGCAGCCTTGCGTTTATCGCGCAGTTGCAACAACCAATCAAAAAGGCGTGGTTGTTGCATACGCAACAGACGCGCCAGGGCAATTGTGACACGCACGTCAGACAAGGCATCGTGCGCGGATTCATGCCAAATGTCATTGGCTGCGACCAGATCTTCCAGTTTGAAGCTGGGTTGCCCGTCTTCATGTTGCGACCAGGTGATACCAGCCGGACGTAGCGCATACGTCATGCGTACTAAGTCAATGATATCCCAGCGTGAATTACGGTGCTGCCATTCGCGTGCATACGGATCGTAGAAATTGCGGTACAGGGTAAAACGCGTGACTTCATCGTCAAATCGCAGTGAGTTGTAACCAACGCCGCATGTGCCCGGTTGTGCCAATTCGGCGTGAATTCGTGCGATGAATTCCGGTTCCGGCAGGCCTTGCGCATCGGCCAGTTGCGGCGTAATGCCGGTGAGCAGGCAAGCTTCCGGGTGCGGCAGGAAATCTCGCGACGGCTTGCAATAGATCATGAGCGGTTCGCCGATTTCATTTAATGCTTCATCGGTGCGTATCCCGGCAAATTGCGCCGGACGATCCCGCCTGGGATCGGCGCCAAACGTTTCGTAGTCATGCCAATAAAAGGTCATCGTCATGGTTAATATTCAGATTTGAAAGCACTGGTTCAAAACTCGTTTTACAATAACGCATTGCGCCATTATAGAGGCATCTTGCGCAAAATCTTCTTAATCAGATAAAAAGGACACACTATGGCACGTAAACTTATCAGCTCGGGCTCAACCTTTGAAAAGGAAATCGGTTACTCCCGAGCAGTCGTCGAAGGTGATTGGGTTTTGGTATCCGGTACAACCGGCTTTGATTACAGCCGAATGACTATTTCCGATGATCTCCTGGAGCAAGCGGAACAATGCTTTAAGAATATCGAATCGGCATTGCAACAGGCTGGGGCGAGCATGAAAGATGTAGTGCGCGTCACCTATGTGTTTCCCAAAGCGGAGGATTTTGAGAAATGCTGGCCGGTTATGCGCAAGTATCTCGGTGATGTCAGACCCGCGGCGATGATGCTGGCAGCCGGTTTATCCGATCCGCGCATGAAAATTGAAATTCAGGTAACGGCTTATCGCACTGTCGAGGCTAAATGATAAGAGCATAATACACATTGCTATATCTTACCCGGGAAAAGCTCGAATTCGAGTAAGAATTCTCGCGAGTATGAGCTTGTGTCAGTGTCGATCTATTGCGATCCAAAAGGTGAAGCGCCTTTAGCGGGTGCTGGAGAAGATGGTGAGGCGAAAGGCGAAGCCGATGAACCCTGAGAGGATTGCGGTGAAAGAGGCGAGCCTTTTGCTGGCGCTGTCCCAGGGGCACTGGGTTGGTTCTGCGGCGATGCCGCTCCTTTAGCGCCGGTGCCTTCTCCGGGTTTGTAGATGAATTTCCAATCCTGATAGGTTTTAGCTTCAGAGAACTTGGCGTAAACCTCTGGAAATTTATCTTTTTTTATGGGTTTCCTTTCCGAAAGGCTATATACCCCGATGATTCTTTTTCCAATGTTAGAGCTCATTCCGGAACTGGTGTTTGATGCCGGATTATTGCCGGAAGCTTGGCCGGTAGTACTACCCGCTGCCGGATTGGCATTAGAAGCTAAACCGGAACTTGTTGCTGCGCCTGGATTTGTAGTGGCGCTCGGATTGTTCGAGGTTGTACCTGCCCCCGAAGTTGCACCCATTCCTGACGCTGTGCTTGGGTTCGTGGTTGAGCTGGGATTTGTTCCCGATTTCTGGTTCGACGCGGCGTTGCTTTGCGATGCTGCGGCACCTGCCTGGGTATTGGCCGGAGTTTCCTCAATCAGGCCCCATTCTTCAGAGTTGGTGATCGGGTCCAGGTAGATTTTACGGATATGACGTTGAATATTGATAGCCCGGCTATCTTGCAATAAGTCTTCCAATTTTTCCGGGTACTGCTTTGTCCCGGTATTATGGTATGACATGATGGCTTTGCGGAATTGTTCCCCGATGAACAGCAGTTCAGCTTCCTTATCGCGCTGGGATTTGGCTTGCCATACCTGTGCTGCCCCTGCCATGATCACTCCGGACAGGGCGACCGAAAATAATGCCCAGAGATAGACGAAGCCATTTTCTAACCGTGACATTCCGCTTCCTAAGAAATTTGACTGCGCGAGAACCGCTTACCATTCTTCATAGTATGTGCCGTCCTCCGCTTGGCCGGTATAGCCACTATGAACATCATAAACGCCTGATTCCGTTTCATTCTTGGGGGGCATGACAATCCAGGTTTGGTTGCTCTCGGTAAATGGATCTATCGGAACTCTGCGTAAATAGTGCTTGTCCACCAGTTCTTCCAGATCAATCGGATATTTTCCGGTATCGGAATAAAATTGATCGATTGCACTCCGCATAATGACGAGATCTTGTCGCAATACGGCTTCTTTGGCTTTGTCGAGTGAGCTGAAATAACGGGGGGCTACCAGGCTCAATAACGTGGCAACGATAGCCATGACCACTAACAACTCGATCAAGGTAAATCCCCGCCATCTCAGATTTTTTGGCATACGATCGATCACCATTGCCGATAGGGGATGCCATTCATGCCGATGGCTTCTGAGCGTGAAAAAACATCAAAAACATCATCACCTTCTTTTGGGCTATCCCAAGGACTTTCATAGCTGCGCTTTCCCCAGGTTTCTTCCGCCGGAGTCAATTGTATACCTTCAATTTCCAATTCTGTGAACATAGGGTCCCGGGGTAAGCGGCGCAAAAAATAGATAATTTTCTTTTTGGGATCTTTGATATCCGGCACGCCCATATACAGCTCTTCAAGCCGGGGAGGATAGCCGGATTCATCAACTTTCTTGGCGATGCGCCCTTCGTCGGTAGCTTGTTTATACGCATCGATTGCCGTGCGTATTTGCCGCAAGGCAACACGTAACTCTTGCTCCTTTTCCCGCTTGATCATGAGTTCCCGTAACGGCATCGCGGCCGTCGCCAGAATTCCCATGATGGCTACCACGATCATCAACTCAATCAGCGTGAAACCTTTGGATTTACGAAAAATCGTCAATGAGCTCCGCATGAAAATTATTTAATATTTACAGTTGCGGTTGCGGGCAGCGCCACATCAACGGATTCTCCGGTTTCCAGATCTTCGGCAGAGACATTCTGAATACTGATTTCCGTGATGCTGGGATTGGCTGCAATCACTTTAAATCGTACTTGCGTAGCCAGGCCGGTGGTTTGATCCCTGCCCAGCTTGATAGTGCGTGTGCCGGACTTATCCCCGCCGTCGAGTGCTTCCAGAACACTAGCCTCGTAATTTAACTGGAGCTCGGTATTAACCATCGGTTTTGCACCGACCAGCCGCACATTCACCGAAAACTCCTTATCCAAACCGACCGTGGTCGGTGCTTGCATGGTCAATGTCGGTGTTGTTGCTGCAACATTGGCAAAAGGATTGGGAATGTCCGACTCTTCCCGTGCCGCAGCAAAGGCATTTAAGCCTCTACCAGCCGCTGCACCGGAACCTGAACCGGTGGGTGCAATTGCCAGTGATTGCGCTGCCGTTTTTTGGATGACAACCGGCAATTTACCGGCTTCGCTGGCAGTACCGAAGTGGTATTCGTTTTCCAAATTGGATGGTCTGGGAAGATTGCGGATAATACGAGGTGTAATGAGCAGCACCACTTCATTCTTTACTCTCTGAATATCTTGATTGGATGTCAATCGATCCAATCCGGGGATATTTAATAATCCTGCAAGACCTTTCATGTCTTTTCTTTCCCGGTTATCCAGAAGCCCGGCTATAATTTGCGTCTCCCCGTCTTTCACAGTGAGCAGGGTTTCAGCATTCCTCGTTCCGACACGGGGAGCAGTTGCTCCACCTGGACCTGATATGGTACTTAACAGAGAGCTCACTTCCAGAGTAACTTTTAGCGTTATGTCATCGTTTAATCCAATACGCGGCTCAACATCGAGCTTGACGCCCAAATCAATAAAAGTCGGCGTTGAAGTAACGACGGCTGAAAGGCCGGTAGCCACATTGGCTGAGAAAAAAGGCTCCTTAGTTCCCACATGAATCTTCGCTTTTTCCCGGTTATTGACCCGTATCCTGGGGTTAGCCAATATGTCTCCCGCTGAAAAATTTTGCAGAAAATCTATTTTAGCTTGATTCGTCATGCCAAAACTTGAGAGGCCTTCAAAACCAAATTGACTGATTAGAGCTCCTGGTGCAGGACCAGCAACTGCTGGCCCTGCCCAGTTAAATTGCAGTGATTGAGGGAAATTGGGTCCCAATAAGAATGTGTTAGTTCGAGTAATATCCAGAATCGTAACTTCAAGCATGACTTCGGGTTCTGCATAATCATTGAGGCTTACCAGCCGTTCCGTTAAGCGGATCGCTTCCAGCGTATCGCGCATGATAAACAAATTAAGCTGCTCGTTGACATAAATATCCTTGGCCTTGACGATACCTCTGACCATCGCAACCATTTGCTTGACATCGGTATGCGCGATCTGGAAGCTGCGCACGACCAGTTCCTGATAGTCCTTCAATTTGGCCGGGGTATTCGGATAAATCAACAATGAATTACTATTGAGCACCTTGTAAGCCAATTGATTCGTCGTCAGGATTAGCTTGAGAATATCTTCAATGGTATTGTCGCGCACAAAAATAGAAATCTTGCTGTCCTGACGAATATCCTTGTCAAACACAAAATTGATGCCGGCGGTGCGCGACATGATTTCAAATACCGATCTCAAATCAGCATCCTTAAACTCCATCGATACCGATTTCTTAAACGCGGATTCCAACGCTAAATCAGTTACCTCAGGACGGGACAAATTCGCGTTAATCTGTGCAATCAATTGCCGCGCATGGGATTGTTGGGGATTTTCCTGCAAAATTGCCCGGACCATCGTTTCCGCCCCCAACACATCGTTGCGGGCCAATAATTCTCTTGCGACATCAACCGAAGCAATATGGCGGCGCTCCAGCGCTATCTGCTCGATACCTTCTTTAGCGCGCTCATTAAATGGATAAAGATTTAAGATACGCTGGAATCCTTGTTCTGCACGTTCCAGATCCCCAGACAAGCGTAAACTCTCGGCATCAAACTGCAGCTTGCCAATCACTTCTTCGTACAAGCGTACTGATACCGTTTGAATTTCCTTATTTTCAGGTTCTTCACGCCGCGCCTGATCTAATTTTGCAAGCCCGCTTTCAAACTGGCCTTGGGCAATTAGCTTTTGCCCGTCATCAAACGCAATGTTCCGGGTACCGAATGTTCGGTTATTGATCGCACATCCTGCAATCGATATGAACAAAATGATAAGGACAATCGTTTTCCAGCTTCTCATCAGAAAGTTCCTGCCATTTGATTGTTGATTGTGAGTGTTTGTTTGATATTCAGCGGTAAATAAGTCATCGTGATGGCATTGTCATTGATTGAGTCGAGCCGGTAGGTATCGTTGATTTTCCCGCCAATCTTGGTAATGAGATTCTCTCCGGATTGGGAAAGGAACACCCAGGTTTCATTATCCGCAATTGCTTTGCCGGCATATTTGAATTGTAAAGGCGGTGCGGTAGGTGCCGGGGGTGCCGAAGCTTTTGCGGCTTGCGCTATTTTGGCCGCTTGTTCTTCGTGATCGTCAATAACGACGCGCTTCGGTACCCAATTTGTCGACATGAAGAGCTCACCGGCAAGCGGGTTGAATTTCCGCTGTCCGAGCTTACTCACATCCAGTTGTGCAGCAGCATTCGGGTCAGCTCTTTTGGTTCTGTCCTGAGTCGTTCTGCCCGATTGCAAAGCTTCCGGAACATGGAATTCAGGTTCATCGTCGACCTCGACCAAAGCCGCAGCGACCAATGTCGCTATCAGGGTTCCCCCAATGATCATTTTGCGTTTCTTTTCCGCTGCATCCATTGTGTTATTTATTCATATAAAGATTAATTTCCAGCCGCACTTCAAGCTTATCCATGGCCGTGCTTTCACGTTTCATGGCGATCGCCGATATGGCCATAGCCGGAACAGCTTCCAAAGCATCGGCAATAAAGGCGCGAATCTGGGAGTATTTACCTCTTACGGGTAACACCATCTCATAGCGCGCCATACGCGCATCTTTTTCATTAATCAACCGATATTCACTGCTGGTCAGCTCCACACCTTGCTTCTTAGCTATTCGCACCAATTCACGAATCCAGAAGGGCGAAGAATCCACTCGCGGGAAGAAATCATAAAACACTTGTAACGCTTGATCACCACTCATTTTTTTTCCGGCTTCGGCATCTCCGCCCTCACCAGGGTTATGTTTCGATACCGCTTGCGCTTGCAGCATGACAGCTCGATCTTTGAGCTGTTGCAACTCTGTAGCTTGTGGCATCACGACCAAAAAATAATAAATACCTGCTGCCAGCATCAAACCTATACCGATCTTGCCCAGATTGCCCAAGCGCTCCAGTTGCCAGCGCAACAATGGCATGAGCCGGTTCCACGATATGTGTGGTAGTTCTCTTTTTAAGTAGTTTGAATCCATTCGGCATTTAACAGAAAAATAATCGGACGCTGCGGGTTCTCTTGTTTAATTTTGTAATTTAATAAGTGCACATTCTCAAACACCAATTCCCGCTCCAATGCTTCCACAAAATCCAGCAATTCGGCCATGCTTTTGGCTTCACCGCTCAAGCGCAAGCTGCGGTTGGTGAAATTGGGCTGTAACGAGAGCAAGGCAATATCCTCGGTTGCTGCATGTTCGATCGAATCAAACAACATTTCCCAGGGTAAATTCAACTGATCCAGAATGGCATTGGCTTGCGCGATTTCTTTCTGGATTTCCTGGCTAAATTCACGGATACGGGAGGTAGTCCGGGTGCGCGGAGAACCCTTTTGTTGTTGCTGTTTCTCCATGCGTTCAACCCGGTTACTCCAAAAGTTGATGTCTTCAACCTGATGCCGGAATTGAAAATATACCGCCACGACAATCAGCAAACCAACCAGCAGCAGCGCCAAATCAAGCTGAGGCGCGGATTGTTCCTGATAAGGAAATCTTAATCTCAGGCGGGACATTGATTAAGCTCGGAATGATCGGTTGGAGCAGAGGGATAATGCGCCAAGACGGGCATTTTTCCTGCAGGAAGCGAAATGATACACCAGCCGCTTTCCTGCGGTAAGGTCATTTCAGGATGCTCCGGTGCGAATAGATAAACAAACTCCATTGTGTCTTTTGTTCCGGACCAAATAACTTCTTGATCCAATGCCGCCAGAAGATCGTCGGCGGCATTGTGCAGAATTCGCTGATTCCTAATGTTTTGCCATTTGCCGTGATGAGTGATCGCGATACAAATACGCCCGCTTTCAATGACCGCCAAGTAGATTTTGTCGCCTTTCAATTGTGTCTGCCAGCGATCATAAACCGATGCCAGATAAGGTTCTATGATTTTAATCTTGCAATCATGGCGCAAGATCATTTGCTCCAGCTGCATAATTAAATCGCGTGGCATCGCGGCGCATACTGCGCCATCGATAGGACTCCAATCACTGATGCTGATTACCCAGGAATCAACCCGCTCGGCATAGACTTCGCGCATTCTGAATTCAGCATAAGATTTTACTTCTTCCGGAGTGGTGATTTCGTTTTGTGGTGGCAGTGCTGCATAGCGCAGGAAATGATTGGATAAAATTATAGATACTTCCGTCCCGGCTGCCTCTGTCAAAACCTTTTCCAGTTGCTGCATTGCGGAATTCCAGATAGGAACATCCGCAACAGGCTCGAAAAATGCCGTTGATTTGGCACTCTGAACGGGTTTGAAACCACGCTTCAAACGCACCCAGTCCAGCCGTCCTGGTGCCAGAAATATCTGAATCCGATCACGCCACAATCGTGACACGATTAGCCTCCTCCAAACTGGTTAATCCCTGCTTGACCATATCCAATGCCGCTTCGCGCAAAAAGCGGGTGCCATTGTCCCGGGCAGCTTCCTTAATACGCCGGATCGGCTCGTGAGCGACAATCAATTCACGGATTTCATCGTTCAGCAACAAAATTTCAGCAATGGCATTTCTACCGCGGAAACCGCTGCCGCGGCATTGCCCGCAGCCTTTTCCATTGCGGAATGTGTAATGGCTTGCCTGATCCTGCGGGATGCCGGATTCCTCGATTAAACTGTCTTCGGGGCGTTCATCCACGGCGCAATGCGTGCATAGTAAGCGTACCAATCTTTGCGCGACAATGCCGTTCAAGGCGGATACAAAACTATAGGGATCCACACCCATATGTGAAAACCGGCCAATAACATCAAACACGTTGTTCGCATGCACCGTGGTAAATACCAGATGACCGGTCAGTGCGGCCTGTATGGCAATTTGTGCAGTTTCGGCATCGCGGATCTCGCCCACCATAATTTTGTCGGGATCATGCCGCAAAATTGAGCGCAAACCCCGCGCGAATGTGAGTCCTTTTTTCTCATTAACCGGTATCTGCAAAACCCCGGAAAGCTGATATTCAATCGGATCTTCGATCGTGATGATTTTGTCATGACCTTTGTTCACTTCCGATATCGCAGCATATAAAGACGTCGTCTTACCACTGCCGGTCGGGCCGGTAACCAGCAGCATGCCATAAGGTTCGGAGCTTAGGCGGCGGATACTCGCGATCGCTGCCTGATTAAAACCCAGCTGATTTAGGGTTAGGCCTTCAAGCTGATCGGATAACGCCTGACGATCGAGGATACGCAGCACCGCATCTTCGCCGAAAATGCTCGGCATGATGGAAACCCGGAAATCTATTTCTCGTCCTTGAATAGCAATTTTAAACCGGCCATCTTGCGGCACCCTGCGCTCGGCAATATCCAGCTCGGACATTACTTTGATACGGGAAATGACTTGTTCAGCCAGATCCGCGCCTTGTATGGTGCCAATAGCCGTCAATACGCCATCAATGCGGTATTTAATTGATAGCATACCCGGGGCCATTTCCAAGTGTATATCACTGGCTTGCGATTTATGAGCATCATACAGGGTGGAATGCACAAGACGTACTACTTTGCTGGTACCCTCGTTAATGCTTTTCAACGATAAGTCTTCAATGCCACTTTGTATTTTATCCAGCTCCGCCGATGACAGTACTTGATCCATAGCACGCATGGTTTTTTCTTGCTGAGTGAAGAAAGCACTCAAATCGGCCGGGTGTACCAAATACCATTCAACCGCCCGATCAAATCGCTCTTCCGCCCATGCACGCAATTTCCCAGAGAAAGGATTGCTGATCGCGAATAAATAGCTATGGCCGTTGTAGAATAATACACATTCATGCCGCATCGCTTCACTGAATGGCAAAATATCAAAAGCGGGTTGTAATGTATGAATCTCCTTCATTTCCAGAACCGGCATGCGCATCAATTGCCCTAGCTGCTGCATTAGTTCATCGGGCGTATAAGCGCTATCTTCTTCTAGGATCTGGATGACAGAAACACCTTGAGCTGCGGCTTTGCGACGAATTTCAGCCAATTGATTGAGATCAATGGGCTGTTTGCTCGCGATTTGCACGGACCCTTCCATCAATTGATGCTTCCTGCCAATTCAAAAATAGGCATATACATGAGAATAATAATGCCGCCGATTACAATGCCAATAAATGCCATCAGCAGCGGCTCAATCAGCTTGGTTGTCCACTCCACCCAACGGGCAATCTCCTCATCATGAAAATTGCCGATTCGTTCCATCATATCTCCCATCAATCCGGTTCTTTCACCGACACGGAGCATACGATTACCCACTGCGGTTGTAAGACCTTCTTGTTCCATTGCGCTGGAGATTGTTTTGCCTTCACGGATATGTTTAGCAGCAGCAGCCACTTTGGGTCGAAAATGAGGTTGCAGCAATCCGCTGACCATCTCTAACGCTTGCGTAATAGGAATTCCGCCACGAAGTAACATACCGAGTGTTTTATAGAAGCGGGCTAATTGATAAACCCTCATGTGTTCGCCAATCGCGGGAATACGCCACAAAAACTGCATGACATTCGCCCAGAACGTTGGCCGGCTGACGCTATACCCTATTACCGCTATCAGCGCCATTGCTGCAATGGCCAATTCCCAACCACGCTCATGAACAAATTGCCCCCACTTGATCAGCAATAACGACAACCAAGGCAAATCGCTGCCCATATCGTCGTAAATAGCACTGAATTTGGGAACTACGAATACCATTAGGAAAATCGAGACAAGCAGACCAACCACCAATAACAATACCGGATAAATGGATGCGCCCACCAGTTTTTTGCGCACAAAATCCATTTGTGTTTGATAAGTAATGAATCTTGTTAACGCCTCAGCAAGATCGCCAGTGCGTTCGCTGGCACGAACAGTTGCAATGTATAGCGGCGGAAACGCCTGCGGATAATCTTCCAATGCTTGTGAGAAGGTTATGCCTTCATACAGTCGATCCAGAATATTCTGGATAATTTTGCGATTACTGGCATCTTGTTCTTTTTCCAGCAAAGTTTCAATACTCTCTACAAGGCTCAGTCCTGCAGTTTGTAGCGAAAGTAACTCCTGGCTAAAATGCACTAATGGAAAATGAGTGCGCGATTTAAACGTAAAGCCGGAAAATCTGCGGCGTACGCTCAGCACCATCCCGCCTTGTTCCATTACTTGCCGCCGTACTTCCGCTTCACTGTTGGCTTCCAGTTCTAAATGTACGGTTCCTTGTCCGGAAATGACCGCTTTCACTTCAAAACGCATAAGGTTAATTTACCAGTTGGTGATATCGGCTGCTTCGCCATCGCCACCTGGTTGTCCGTCTCTGCCATATGAGAGCAAATCAAATTCGGCACGTTCGCCAGGATACTTGTAGACATATGGACGTCCCCAAGGGTCGGCTGGCGGTAATTTGGAGAGATAGGGGCCTTGCCATCTGGGTTCATTGCTTGGACGATTCACCAAGGATGCCAAACCCAACTCAGTCGCCGGATAACTGCCTACATCCAGGCGATATTGGTGCAATGCTTTTTCTAATGCATCGATCTGGGCTTGCGCCATTTTGATTTCTGATTTACCGACTTGCGAAAAGTACTTCGGTCCAACATAAGCAGCCAACAAGCCAATAATAACCATTACAACAAGTAACTCGAGTAGTGTAAATCCACGCATATTGTTTGCTTTTTGCCGCTTAACCGAATACATCATGTTTATCCTTTATCTACTTTATGAACTAATAAGATTTTTAACATTAAACTTTTGCATATTATGTTGCTTATATGACAGGGTCAAGACGGGATTCGGCATTTCAATGGTGCAACGTCAGAAATCCTAATATCAAACAGTACTAGCGTCGTAAAATGGCCCACCATCGTCCGATATTGAGTAGTGTCATTAACGAAGCCGAAACATATGTCCAGGCTGCTGCACGTAGAATCCTGCGTGCATGGGGCTCGTCCCCTTGTATCAAATACTTGCCTTGTTCCAACATTGGCATTGCCCGCGCGAAGCTGGCATGCAGTTCCATTGGAAGTGTTACCAGGTGTATAACCGTGGCCGTTCCCAGTGTTAGCAAGCCACCTGCAAAGAACAGTGCACCTGTAACCGGCGCCCGTGTAATTACCGTGATGAGGGGCGCAATCATCAGAATGGCCGCACCTAATTTTTCAACCGGAGCCGCAATCTGAACCAGTCGTGTACGTAATTTTAAGGGCAAATAACCATCCCGGTCTTGTATCGCATGTCCAACTTCGTGCGCTGCCACAGTAATTGCTGTCAACGATTTACCGTTGAATTTCTCAGGGGTTAAGCGAACTGTTTTTTCAACCGGATCATAATGATCGCCTTGCTCAGTCATTTCAACCTTGACCGTTTGCAAGTTCGCCCAATCCAGCAATATGCGCGCCAACTCAGCACCAGTTCCAGGGTAACGGTCTTCTGGGTAACTATACTTCGTCAGCGTGTGCTTAACCCAGTAGGAAGGCCCCCAAATGAGTATGACAATGGCAATAATGAATACTAAATAAAGCATAAATCTCAGATATTCGCATGAAAGATTGGTTCCGCTTGTAAAAGCGCATGACATCAAAGCCACAAGATTACACACACTTCATAAATCCAAATAATGGATCAGACCGATCAAAAGGCGCTATTTATTCAAATCCCATTCATTTTTCTGTTGGATTTGTATAAAACTGAAGAAGGCATTCTAAAATAACTAAAACATACCTAAGAAAAGACTGGATTTGGCTGTAAAATAGAATCCTTCTCTATAACTTATAATAAGTTATCTTCATTTTTAGAAATTACTTCTCATCCAGCAATTCGCCTACCAGTTTAGTTTCTATCTGTTGATATTGCGGATTGCCGTTACGTGCGGCGGAATGTTCTTGCCAGCTTGGGTTCTGACGTAAGGTGCTGATCAGTTTGTTCCAATCGTTAGGTAGCTTTTCGTCATCGGTTTTATCCACCTGTAAGGTATCCTGCGCTGCATGACCACGATGCATGAGCTTTTTTAATAAGTGTTTCTGACGTAAGTACAATACTTGTAAAGTGGTTTCGTCAGCGCACTGCCATTTGGTGCCTTTGACAGTCGCTTTGATTTCATCACCATAACGCTTGAAAGTCGACCAACCGGCACCAGCAATGGCGCCTAAAGCGCTCGCTGCTCCCAGGCTCATGCCCCCAACCATCAGATCAATTCCGACACCTGCCGCAGCCCCCTTTGCTGCGGCACTTCCAACATCCAATCCATATGCTTTAAGTATACCGGGTGCGAAGATATCCAGTTGCCATTGCCCATTGCTGACGGGAATATTCTGAATTTCAACATCCTTTTCCGAGAAATTGAAAATCACCAATAAATCATGCAAACAATGCTGTTCAGCTTTACGGACAAAATCATGCAAACGGTTTTCAATCAATGAATCTGCAATTAAATTGTTTTTAGTCGTCTTGCTTTCGCGATAGCAGGCGACATTTGCAATCAACTCAGCAATTCGCTTGGCGCCCGACAAACAAAGCTGATTCCATAATGTGGCGCGATAATCAATCAGCTTCTGCAATCGATCATAGTGAGATTCCAGCAAGGTCTGCATTTTCTGATACAAACGTTTCTCAGCGTCAAAGGTAAATGCAACCGTATCGAATTCAAGCGTTGCATGCATATGAAAAGCAGTCAAATGTTGGCGCCATTTCGTTAGTTCCTGATCATGCCCGGCAATAAAGTTAAACACTGGAATAATCGGTTTACCTGACTGCGTGAGGATTTCCAGCTCCAAGCGGTATTTCTCCAGGAAAGGTTCGCGTACATCAATGATGTATAAAAGAATATCGCTGCGTAGCACTTGGCGGATAACCTTTGCTTCTTGTTCCAAGGGATCGCTGACAGAAATATCAGCTACAAACTGCTCCAATACTTGTAGTGGTGGCGATAATTTTGATCGGGCCTGTAGCTTTTTGATCTGCGCAAACAAAGCCCTGGAATCTTCCAGACCGGGCGTATCATACAAATTAAGAATTGGTTCGTTGTTAGCGCTAATTGTCGCTTGCTCAACATGTCGCGTGGTGCCTGCGGCATCTTCAATAATGCCGAACTCCGTGCTGCGCAGCATGGTGCGGATCAGTGAAGTTTTACCGGTATTGGTATGCCCTACAACAGCAATATTCAGCAATAACGGAGCATTCAGGCTATTGGGTTTCTTGACCATCATGATTTATCGGGTAATGACATGTTCCGCCGGAATACCGCAGGCTTCTGCCAAGCGAAACCAGGCAAATTCACGCGCACTGGTAACGGGTGCTGAAGGTTTGCTCAACAAAATCAACCAAGGTTTTGTATTGCTGCTATCGACCAATTCTTTAATCATGCGCTGTATGCCGCGATCCGGCAGACGATGCGCTGCGACGCCCAGTAAAACTGGAGTTTTTATGCTATTGATCAGTGCGATCGCGGTATCGTGAGATTCCTGATCAATAATATTTAACCGACAAACCACCCGCTCAGGCCAAGGTGTTGCGGTATCCAGCTCAATGCCAAAAGCTTGTGCGTTGGCTGGAATGGAGACATTCTCAGGCGGGCGGGCTATGTCGACAGGTTTTACGCCTGCTTGCGGATCGGCATCGATAATTTCCGCTTTAACGTTGCGTCCCATCAGATGCTGACGTAGCTCAATGTAATAGGGTAGATATAAGTCCAACTTAAACCGGTGCTCACTCCATTTCTGCATGATCCAGGAAAGGCCGAGCAATAACAGTCGTGGAAATATGCCGTAAACTATCAGGCTGCCAATCAAAAAAGTAGCCCAAGCCATTCGTGTTTCCGCATCCTGTTTGCTTGTTCCTATCCTACTTGCAATTGTTTGCGGATCATCCGGTATTTTTAAACCGGCAGCTTCCAAGGGCGAACCCAGAATTTGGGTTAACTTGGGTAAAGTGCCATCCGGCAATAATGTTGTACCCCAGATGAAATTGTATTGCTTGGCGAGCATGAGCAATATCAACAACACTAATCCGGCTGCTAAGTAGCTCAGCCAGAGCTGGTGCATTAGCACACTGATACGCCATTTGCCTACATTTCCCGTCAAGCAACTTTCACACCATGCGTGTGATGCTGACGATACAATTGTGGGGTCATGCTTGTGCCTGGAAGGTAGCCAACGGGTTAAATGTGCTATGATGCCGCCACTTAAACTCTGTAAATTCAAAGTAATGCCAGATATCCATAGTAATAAGGAAATCAGATTAAACCCCAGTAATACCACAAGTAGCCAGTAAATATTCAACGTGGAAGATTCGCTTACCGCCTGGCTTGCTGCCAAACCACCCAGGATCATTGCTATGATCAAACCAATTCGGCGTGCGCGAATAAACTGTTGATTCGGTTGCCGTAGCTTATTTCCCAGTGCATTTTCGTAAATTAGATGATTGGCACGAATTTTCAATCGATGGATAAATTCAGGATAATTAAAATCGCTACTTGTAGAGCCGGGCATATTCTTGATGCTGGCATAAGATAGTTCCTCTCCTTTGATTGATTCGATTTTGCGTAATTGCTCAATTCGCACCAGATCAGAAAACGTATATTTTTTTACTGACATTGCGCGATCAATTCCAGACAAATAAAATAATCAAAAGGTTGTGGTTTATAGCGAATGAAAGATTCACAAGTATTCAAAAAATTAACCTAAATTTTCAGCAAAAAATTGCTGGAAAACAAGCTAAAATTGATCATCGCATCATTCAAAATAATGGCAGGAAAATTCCATGAAGCCGGTTGCAATTTTTAGACATTTACCCATCGAAGGGCCGGGCTATTTTGCCACATTTCTCGACAACAATCATATTCCTTGGCGCTTAATTAAAATTGACGCAGGTGAAAAACTACCCAACGGCATCGATGAATTCAGCGGCTTAGTATTTATGGGTGGGCCTATGAGCGTCAACGACGATTTACCCTGGATCAAATCGTCGCTGTCATTGATTCGCCAAGCGGTTACTGAGGATATGCCGGTATTGGGTCATTGTTTGGGGGGGCAATTGATGGCCAAGTCGCTGGGTGGAATTGTCAAAGCCAGTCCGGTAAAAGAAATGGGGTGGGGTGAAGTCACCGTGCCTGATCATCCTATTGCGCGGGAATGGTTCGGTGATCTAACCACTTTCAACTCTTTTCATTGGCATGGCGAAGCTTTCAGTCTACCTCAAGGTGCTACGGGTATCTTATCCAGTCCATATTGTAAAAATCAAGCTTTTGCGCTCGGGATGCATTTAGGCATGCAGTGCCATGTCGAAATGACAGAACGTTTAGTGCGAGATTGGTGCAGCGTGGCTGCAGAGGAGCTTGCCAGCTTAAACGAAGCATCAGTGCAGTCAATAGATGAAATTGAAAAAAACTTGCCTGAGCGCGTGGCGGCATTAAATTCGGTAGCTGATGGCCTGTACAAAAAATGGATTGTACATTTGAAATAATTTGTGAAGATTGTTTGTTATCAAGTCCTTTTCGGAATATTTATATTTTTAATCAATCGGTAAAGTACCACACATTTGATTGAGATCCAACAACGATTCACCGCCATTCATTTTTCTGTCGCTTTCTGATCCGCTATCTGCGTTTCAATAGGTAGTGTTACTATACGGGCTTTAATAATAATTTTCGAAGGATTAGTACTAACATGTTTTCGCAGAAACACACTATAGAAAATATCGACCCGGATTTGTGGCGAGCAATTAAAGGCGAAGTACAACGCCAAGAAGAGTATATCGAATTAATTGCCTCGGAAAATTATGCGAGTCCTGCTGTGATGCAAGCCCAGGGTTCCGTTCTGACTAATAAGTATGCCGAAGGTTATCCAGGTAAACGCTATTATGGTGGTTGCATGTATGCGGATCAAGTGGAACAACTCGCGATTGATCGATTGAAAATGCTTTTTGGCGCCGAGTATGTAAATGTGCAACCGCATTCCGGTTCTCAAGCCAATGCAGCGGTTTATCTCTCAGTGTTAAAACCAGGCGATACGTTGCTGGGTATGTCGCTAGCGCATGGAGGCCACTTGACGCACGGTTCTAGCGTCAGTATGAGCGGGAAGATTTTCAATTCAGTTTCTTATGGGCTGGTTCCGGAAACCGAATTGCTTAATTATGATGAAGTCGAGAGATTAGCCCATGAACATAAACCAAAAATGATTGTGGCTGGCGCTTCTGCTTATGCAAGAGTGATAGACTGGGGACGTTTCCGTAAAATAGCTGATGCTGTTGGAGCCTATTTATTAGTGGATATGGCACATTATGCCGGATTGGTAGCAGCGGGTTTTTATCCAAATCCTGTTGGAATCGCTGATTTTGTCACCAGCACCACGCACAAAACATTGCGTGGTCCGCGTGGAGGCATCATTATGGCCAAACCTGAGCACGAAAAAGCATTGAATTCTGCAATTTTCCCGCAAACTCAAGGCGGTCCATTGATGCATGTTATCGCAGCCAAAGCTGTTTCATTTAAGGAGGCCGCAAGCAAGGAATTTAAGGATTATCAGGAGCAGGTTATTGATAACGCGAGAGTTATGGCCAAAGTGTTAATCAATCGCGGATTGAGAATTGTGTCAGGTCAGACCGATTGTCATTTATTTCTGGTTGATTTGCGCGCGATGAACTTAACCGGTAAACAAGCAGAAGAATCGCTAGAAAGAGCGCATATTACGGTTAACAAAAATGCCATTCCCAATGACCCTCAAAAACCATTTGTTACCAGTGGCATCCGTATTGGATCGCCTGCAATAACTACTCGAGGTTTCAGAGAACTGGAAGCGGAGCAATTGGCAAATCTGATTGCAGACGTTCTGGCTGCACCGGAAGATTCGGCAGTCATATCGCGTGTAGCTACCGAGGCAAAACAATTATGTGCAAAATTTCCGGTGTATGGATAATCCCAAACTGAACTTATGCAGCTATGAAAGTGACCATGACTTGATGGCTGCAGATCATGATTAAATATGAAGTGTCCCTTTTGTAATACCGATGACACCAATGTCATAGACTCGCGGGTAAGTGAAGATGGGCACAAAATTCGCCGTCGGCGGCGATGCTTAGCTTGCGATAAGCGCTTTACAACCTATGAAACGATCGAATTGCGTTTACCCCAGGTAGTGAAGCATGATGGTACGCGTGCGGAATTTGATCGTAACAAATTGTTAATAGGCTTTAAACGAGCGCTTCACAAACGCCCCGTTCCAACCAGTTATGTTGATGCGGCAATTGATCGTATTGTGCAAAAATTACTGGCTAAGGGCGAACGCGAAGTTTCATCACGCAGTATTGGTGAAAGCGTGATGGAAGAGCTTTATAAGCTTGACAAGGTAGCGTATATTCGATTTGCGTCTGTTTATAAAAGTTTTCAGGATGTAGATGATTTTCGTGATGCGATTAAGGAGGTGCAATAACCGGAGCCGCTACAACAGGAAAAGCATCCTGAATTCATCCGGGTTTCTAGTGGATGTGAATGTTTCTACCCTATCTTTTATCTTGTGAGAGATAATTTTAGATGTTCTCTTCCGTTGATTATGCCTTTATGTCCTATGCACTGCGTCTGGCAGAAAAAGGACTCTACAGCACAACACCTAATCCTCGTGTAGGATGCGTACTCACTCTAGACGATCGAATCATTGGTAGTGGCTGGCACGAAAAAGCGGGACAGTCGCATGCGGAAATTAATGCGCTAGCCTCAACCTCAGAGGCGGCCTGTGGTGCAACAGCCTATATAACATTGGAGCCTTGCAGTCATTATGGACGCACGCCCCCCTGTGTTAACGCCCTGATTGATGCTGGAATTACCAAGGTCATAATAGCCATGGAAGATCCCAATCCAATGGTAAGCGGACGCGGCTGCGTGCTTCTGGAGCAAGCAGGCATCACTGTACAAACAGGTTTATTGCAAGCACAAGCACAAGCACTCAATATAGGTTTTATGATGCGCGTGATGCATAAAAAGCCATGGATCAGATTGAAAACCGCTGCTAGTCTGGATGGTAAAACAGCATTGAACAATGGCATCAGCCAATGGATAACTGGCGAGGCTGCACGACAGGATGGACATCGATGGCGCGCGCGCTCATGCGCTATCATGACAGGCATTGGCACAGTAAAATCCGATAACCCACAATTATCAGTTCGGCATGCCGAAACAGCGCGTCAACCTAAAAAAATCATCGTGGATAGCCACTTGAACATACCGTTGAATGCGAAATTGCTTCAAAGTGACGGTGAAGTACTAATCTTTACTGCGCATGATGAGAGCGTGGAGAAGAAGGAGGCGCTTAGTAGAATGGGTGCTCAAGTCATTGTTATGCCCAATGAGAAAGGTGCGGTTGACCTGAAAAAAATGATGACCGTATTAGCTGCTATGGAAATCAATGAAGTGCTGGTAGAAGCTGGGCGTGAATTGAATGGCGCATTGATTGAAGCGGGATTGGTCGATGAAATGATTTTTTACCTTGCGCCACATTTGCTGGGTGACGATGCGAGAGGAATGATTAAACTACCTGAATTAACATGCCTTGAGCAAAAAAAAGAATTGAAAATTCAGGATGTGCGCATGATCGGGCAGGACATTCGGGTCATCGCAAAATTTCCACAAAGCTGCTGAGTCAATCGTAGATTTATTCCCGCAAAGGTCTTTTGGCAAGTTTGCGTTGTAGCGTGCGACGATGCATATTCAATATTCTTGCTGTCACCGAGATATTATTGTCATTTTCTGCAAGAATACGTTGAATATATTCCCACTCTAAGCGACCTACTGACAAAGGGTGGGCGCTGATAGGTATATCCGCTTCTCCAACTGTACGTTCAAAAGCTGACAAAATTTGATCGGCATCGACAGGTTTTGCAAGATAATGGGTGGCACCAAGTTTAATTGCTTCAACAGCTGTGGCGATGCTGGCATAGCCGGTTAACATGACAATACGGGTACCTGGATCGAGCATTCTTAATTTTTCAACCAATACCAATCCAGATTCGCTGGATAATTTTAGATCAATAATGGCATACTCAGGTGTGGATTGCTCAGCCAGGCGTAAGGCATCTTCAGTAGTATGTGCGCACGTCACGAAAAAGCCACGTTTTCTCATAGCTTTTGTGAGTACTTCGCAGAAAATGGTGTCGTCATCGACGATCAATAGACTGGGGTCTTCGGCACTACTGTCCGTTAATGAAGATTCGATCATGTGGTTGATCCTATCAATGGTAAGACGACTTGTGTACAGGCTCCGCCACTTTCAAGATTAAATAAACGAACGCTACCACCAAATCGTTCTATATTGGCATTAGCCAGAAATAAGCCGATGCCGAATCCCTGTCCTGGCGCTTTGCTGGAAAAAAAAGCCTCGCCGGCACGCTGCAATGCTTCTGCTGAGAGTCCTTTACCATCATCAATAATTTCCAGGTGCAGTAATTGATTATCCCAATGGCTGCTGATTTCAATGCATTCCGAAGAGGCATCGGCGGCGTTATTCAACAGATTGAGGATGGATTGATTTAGTAGTTGATTATCCATAATTCGAGGTATGGGTTGTGTGCCTGTACTTTGATATGTAAATTTAACAGCGGGACGTATCAGTTTCCATTTGTCTAAAATCTGACGGAGAAATTCGTCAACAGCAAGCTCGCTGCCATGTTCGGCTCTTGTTTGCCCCGCTTTTGCCAGCAAATGGGTCAAAGTTTGCTTACAATGGGCAATCTGATCCCGTAAAATATGAATGTTGCTCTGGAATTCAGCGTCATGCGTATATTCTTGCTGTAATTCGCCGGTTACTACCGCCATCGTCGAGAGAGGCGTACCTAGTTCATGGGCAGCACCTGCGGCCAATGTGCCCAGAGCGATAATTTGTTCATTGCGCAAAGCATGTTCGCGCGCCTTAGCGAGGTCGCGATCCCGATCTCGAATGGAAGAACTCATTCTAACGACGAACCAGGCAATTATGACTGTACTTAATACAAATGCTAACCACATTCCGGATACATGCAATGCAAACTCTATAAGATGATTGCTATGTTCGTGTGGAAGTGGGATATAAATGAATAATAACAAGGTATAGCAGGCTATTGTAATAATAGCCATGATCCAGGTATAGCGCCATGGTAATGTAGCGGCTGCGATGGTCAGGGGTAGCAAGAATAATGAAATAAAAGGATTGGTTGATCCGCCACTGAAATATAGCAGGGTGCTCAGTGCCAGAACATCAATCAGCAATTGAAAAAAAAATTCCAAGTGAGAGACTGGCCATTTACGGTGTAGTCGTATCCATGTAAGCAGATTTATTACTGCAAGTAGTATCACAACGAAGATCATGGGCAGCCAGGGAATTACAATATCAATGCTCCAATACACAATGGTAAATGTGAGGCACTGAGCAAATATAGCGATATTTCGGAGCAGAAATAATCGATGTAAGTTTTTGCTAAGTGGTGATTGACTGAGATCGCTAAACATGACGCATGTATAGGATGAATTTTTAATCTGTTTAAAAAAAAGAACATTAGCTGAAATTTCCCAAAATAGCTATGCGACAAATTGTCTCAGGGGGATCAGGATGATTCAGGCAGTAATATAGTTGCTTATTGGCAATCCTCAATAGTATTCTGCAATTTGAACATAGCTGAGGTCATGGTAACTGATGGTTTTTTCGGGTAAAATCCTTGACACGTTTATCGTGTGCTTGAAAATTGGCTTTATCTTTTTGAAATTACTTTATGATTCTTATTCTTGTTCCCAATACTCGCCCTGAAAGTCCGGAATATAAGCAGTTGATGGCGCATCTAGCAAATTTCTCAGGGATATCAACACGCATTCATACCGAAGTCGGTGCCGAGCAAACACTAACAGAGATATATTTAATCGGTAACACCAAAGTGCTATCTATTGAAGATATGAATTGCTTGCCCTGTGTCGATCGCGTTGTACGTATATCCGAGGAATATCGTGTACTAGGTAGGCACAAAAATGACGATCGTCCAACTTATTTTGAATATAACGGTGTTCGTTTTGGACAGGAAACGTTGAATGTGTTTGCCGGCTTATGCGCTGTGGATACCATTGAGCACGTTGAAATGATGATGAAGGCATTGCGTGAGCATGATCAAGTTTGTACGCGTATGGGTGCTTATAAGCCGCGTACCAGTCCATATTCATTCCAGGGGCATGGTAAAACTTGCTTGCCCTATGTGTTTGATCTGGCAGGGAAGTACGGTATAAAAGTGATTGCTATGGAGATTACTCATGAGTCTCATTTGGAAGAGATACGTAATGCACTTTATCAGACAGGCAATGCGACCGGTGTTATGCTGCAGATCGGGACCAGGAATACACAAAATTTTGAACTATTGAAAATCGTGGGGCGTCAGCAGGCTTTTCCGGTATTGATTAAGCGGGGTTTTGGTATCACTTTGGATGAATCTTTGAACGCTGCAGAGTATTTGGCTTCGGAAGGGAACCGGAAAGTGATTTTTGGTCTGCGTGGTATGAAGACAAATATGGGTGATCCACATCGTAATTTTGTCGATTTCTCGCATGTGCCGGTCGTCAAGCGCTTGACACGTATGCCGGTCTGTATAGATCCCTCCCATTCAGTCGGTACACGCGCGGGTTCACCGGATGGCATAATGGATATTATGCATGTAACTGCACAAGGTATCGTTGCAGGCGCCAATATGGTTTTGGTGGATTTTCATCCGGTGCCTGCTAACGCATTGGTGGATGGGCCACAAGCTTTACTGATAAAAGAATTGCCACAATTCTTGGAGGATGTTCAAATTGCCCGGGAGGCATATGAGAAACGCATTCTTTTGGCTGAGCGTTATCGGGAAATATAAAATCCCGGTGTAATTTAAAAAAAACTGGTAAGTTTTGTTGTGGGCAAAGCTTTTCTATTGCCAAATGAGTGCAAACACAATATCCATTGTTGGAGAATGAAAAATGATCAAAGTACTACTCTCAAATCCAAGAGGTTTCTGTGCCGGTGTGGACCGTGCGATCGAGATTGTGGAAAGAGCGCTTACTATGCATGGCGCTCCGATTTATGTGCGTCATGAGGTGGTGCATAATCGATTTGTAGTAGAAAATCTGGAGAAGAAAGGCGCAGTCTTTGTAGAAAACTTGGATGAGGTGCCACAAGACAGTATTCTAATTTTTAGTGCGCATGGCGTTTCTCATGCGGTACGCCGGGAAGCGGCCGATCGTAAATTGAAAGTGTTTGATGCAACTTGTCCGCTGGTTACCAAGGTTCATGTTGAAGTAGGTAAGATGCGTAAAGAGGGTAAAGAGATCATTATGATCGGGCATCAAGGTCATCCTGAAGTTGAGGGGACCATGGGTCAGATTGAAGGTGAAGACAAAGGGATGTATTTGGTAGAAACGGAGATGGATGTTGAGGCTTTAACGGTAAAAGATGAAACCAATTTGGCTTACGTGACCCAAACCACCTTATCTGTCGATGATGCTGCACGCATTGTCAATGCCCTAAAAAAACGTTTTCCGATGATTACCGGCCCTAAGAAAGACGATATTTGCTATGCCACGCAGAATCGTCAAGATGCTGTTAAAAAAATGGTTAACCAATGTGATTTAGTTATCGTGGTTGGTTCTCCCAATAGCTCGAATTCAAATCGTCTTTGTGAAGTGGCGAGGAATGCCAATGTGGAATCTTATATGGTAGATCGTGCCGAGCAGCTGCAGGAAGCATGGTTTATTGGAAAGAAAATTATTGGTATTACGGCTGGAGCCTCAGCCCCTGAAATTCTTGTGCAACAAGTGATATCCAGACTCAAACAAATAGGCGCTGATCAAATTGGTGAAGATGTGCTGATAGAAGAGTTGAGTGGGGTAGTGGAATCGGTTGTATTTCCATTGCCCAAGGCTTGAATGGGTTGATCAGTTGATTTCCCATCCCGCTTGGTATGGGGAGGTATCGAAGGGTTGTGTAGCGCCTGTCATTTCATTGACCAGGATTTCAGCACTGACAGGTGCCATCGTCACTCCATAGCGGTAGTGCCCGCTATTAATCAGTAAATTACGAATAGTCGGATGCCAGCCGATTGTGGGGATATTTTTGGGTGAAGCAGGACGTAATCCCGACCAGTGTTGCTTAATGGGCATTTTTTTTATTGGTGGCAGAATGTTTCCAGCATGCCTTAGTAACTGATTAAACGCTGATGTGGTTGTTTGTTTGTCAAATCCAACATCTTCCAGTGTGCTGCCGATGAGTACATGGCCATCCCGGCGAGGTATGATGTATAAATCATTTTGTACCAAAATGTTGTGTATCGGCGGTGCATCAAATTTAAATAATAGCATTTGCCCCTTTATGGGCCTGATGTCGAGTTGCAGGGCATGAGCCCCTAATATCTCTACACTCCAGGCACCAGCGCTAACAATATAGTAATCAGCCACAAATTCACCACAAGATGAGGTAATGGTGTGTATTTGCTGATAATTCGTATTAAGGCGATAAACCGTGCAATTTTCTAAGATCCTTCCGCCTAGTTGTATAACCCGGCTGATTAATGCGCGTAATAGTCTAGGGTTGCGAACTTGAGCAGTATTTGGCAAAAATAAAGAACGATCATGTAGTTGTGTTCTATTAAAGTCAGAGTTGTTTTCGATAGGAAAGGTATTGGGAATGGTAGATTGTTCGATTTCAATTCCTCGCATCGAGCACCATTGCTTGGCAATTTCTAGATCGTAGGGTGGCAATATACACATGCCGGATATTTCATATTCCGGATCTATCCCGGAAGCCTTTTGCAAAGATGAAATCCAGGCTGGAAATTGCTTTGCACTATAGCTGGTAAGTTGTGTGACATGATCGGAATATTTCCATGGTAAAAGTGGAGATAAAATGCCGCCTCCCGCCCAGGATGATTCTTGTCCAGCATGACCGCGTTCGAGAATCGTAACATTCGCGCCATGGGTCAAAAGCTTTTCCGCCGTTGCAAGTCCTATGATTCCCCCACCAATGATAATTATATCCTGTTTCATGATGAATTGATTATTTGCTCATAGTGAGGAATTGAGAAGCTTATTAAGGAAAATTTATCTCTTCCAGGTTTTGTATATATATGATTGTTTGGATATTGGATCCAGAATCTTGAGAGATCCGGAATTGTGCTCTAAAAGTTAAAGTTTGTCTAAATTATGGCCGCTAGAATCTAGCCTATAAATATTAACGAATGAACGGGAAAGTTAAAACAGAGATGGCATGCAATCACACATATGAAAGAATGCAACTGCTTAGGCCATTAACCCAACAAGGTTTTACTTTGATTGAGCTGCTTGTCACATTGAGTGTGGCAAGCATTTTATTATCCGTTGCTGTGCCAAGTTTTAGCACGTTTATCCAAAATAATTTACTGACAACACAAAGTAATAGTTTTTATTCCGCGTTGGCTTTGGCTAAAAGTGAAGCTATTCGACGCAGCAGCCCGGTTACACTGTGCCCCAGCACAAATGGTACTAGCTGTACGGGGGGAACGACCTGGTCCAGTGGTTGGTTAGTGTTTGCCGATACCAATAATGCTGGTGTAGTTGATGCGGGCGAAGAAATTCTGCAGGTGGGAGCAGCTTTTTCGGGTGGAAACATATTTTCGGGAAATATGGGTAGGATTACATTTACTGCCAATGGTTTTTCCATGGGATCTAACGGTACTATTATCCTGTGCGATAGTCGTGGGGGATCGCATTCCAAAGCTATTATCCTAAATAATCAAGGGCGCTTTCGTTCTGAAACAGGTACAGGATCATGCGGATAAATAGGGTATTTTCAATAAAAGGGCAAATTCAGAGCAATGGTTTTAGCTTAATTGAAGTGCTGATTACAGTTCTAATTGTGTCTTTTGGTTTGCTAGGTATGGCAGCGCTAGTTGTATCCGGTGCGCGTAGTAATAATGTTGCTTACTATCGTTCTGTAGCGAGTAAACAAACAGAGGATATCGCTGACCGTATGCGCGCCAACATCGCGGGTGTGGCAGCTGGAGCATATGATGCGCTTTCAGCAACTATCCCAGGCAGTGTGGATTGTGTTGCAAATACCTGTAGTCCGGCACAAATCGCTACTTATGATCATGCATTGTGGAATACAGCCAATGCTAGATTGCTTCCCGGTGGCGCCGGCACTGTAAATGGAAGCTTGGCCACCGGATATACAATTACTTTGATGTGGACGGAAAAAGAAATGGCGGATGACCCTAATCCTAGCCCTAATTGTCCGGGCGGGAACGCAAATACTCAGTGTTTTGTGACAAGGTTTGCGCCGTAATGACTACTTCAATCAATCAACAAGATAGATTCGAATCCAAATGCATGAATGGAATATGGAATGCTCAACAGGGTTTTACTTTAGTTGAGTTGATGATTGGGATGATAGTGGGTTTGGTATTGCTGCTGGTTATCGGTACCGTTTTTGTCAGTAGCCAGGGAGTTTTTCGTGAGCAGGAAGATAATGCCAGAGTGCAGGAAAATGGACGTTTTGCCTTGGAAGTTATTGGACGAAGTATCAAACAGGCTGGGCATGTGGAAATGCCATTTACTGGGTTTAAAGTTGAATTCACAGGCACCGCCATTAGTGGTACTAATGGCGGTGCAGGTGTGGCGGATACCTTGACTGTGCAATTTGAGGGAGCAATTGGGGACAGTGATTGCGATGGTAAAGGAGTAACTGTTGCGGGCACGATTATCCAGAATCATTTTAACATTGATGCGGCTAATGCGGAATTACGGTGTAGTGGGGAAATTTCTAATACCCCACCAGTACCCGGCGCGCCACCAGTTGGTAATGTATTGCTAAGCAATGCGGAAGATTTACAGATTCTCTATGGAATAGATTCCACAAGCGATCAATCCGTTGATCAATATACCGAGCTACCCGCTGATTGGGAGCAAGTTATTACGGTGCGTGTTTGTGTCTTGATTCGTTCTGAAAAAACAAATGTGGTTTCCGCAGGTAATTATCTGGATTGTAATGGTGCATCGGTTGCTATTCCAGCAGATAGGCGACTAAGGCGTGCTTTTACATCAACTATCAATTTACGTAATCGCATAAATGATACGCCATGAATAGGATTTCTTATCGTTATCAAAGGCAAAATGGTGCTGTTTTTGTGACAGGCCTGATTTTTTTGCTAGCTTTATCCCTTCTGGGGATAACGGCTGCGAAAATGGCAACAATAGAAGAGAGAATGTCGGCCAACATGCGTGATCGCATGCTCGCGATGCAAGCCGCTGAAATGGCTCTGCGTTATGCTGAGCACCATATTCGTGACAATGATCCTTCTACCAATTCGCCTAAATCAATTGAAGGCATGAGTGAGTTTGACACAAACTGCACGGACGGTTTTTGCTATTACGGTGCCGGTGTCGATGCTCCGAATAGATCCTGGGAGACTTACTGTAACCCGGTGTGCCCAATTAACTATGTTGAAGGTAACGTTTTTAGATTTAACGACATTCCTTACACAGCACCGGGTTTACCCGTCGGTGTGCCTGCGCCCACTTATTTGATTGAAGGGATACAGAAAACACCGCCCGGTAATGCTTTAAGGTACTACTATCGTATTACGGTACGGGCTCAAGGAGCCAAGCAAGGTACCGTTGTATGGATACAAGAAATTTTTAGGCCATAGCAATAACAAGATACTGCCAGGGATGCAAAGATCATGAAGATAAAAATTTTATACGGTTTCTTAACATTTAAAAATGTAATGAGTTTTTCATTCATGTTTCTAACTGGCAGTGTGTATGCTCTTCCACCGTTGTCGAATACTCCGCTTTTTCTGGGCGGAAATATTTCTCCGAATGTCATGTTTACGCTTGATGATTCCGGATCAATGCAATTCGAAATTATGCCGGAGAATTTGATAATTCAAAGTGTGCGCTATATGTTTCCTCGTGCGTCAGGTGTTTATGGTGCCTCTGATTACAACAACTATGTTGTCGATTTTGATTCAACTAACAAGTACACTGCCTCACTGCGCTCCAGTTATGTCAATAAAACTTACTACGATCCTACGGTGAGGTATCTGCCTTGGAGTAACGCTGATGGATCATTGATGAATAACGCCGTTCCAACATGCGCTTATCACAATCCATATAATACTGCCGCTGGCTGTCGTAACTTGACAGTTAATAATACACAAACAGCAGTTTGGCTGAAGAATGACGGAACTCTTTCTAGCAGTCAGTCAAAAACTTTCTATCCTGCCGTTTACTACAAATACAACGGTGGCAATATCAATAGTGCTGGTAGTTATTCAAAAGTTGAAATCAAGTCCTCAACTTCGACTTATACGAGCGGTTCCAACCGCTCAGATTGTGCTGCAGCCCCTACTTGCACTTATAGTGAAGAAATTCAGAATTTTGCCAATTGGTATACGTATTATCGTTCGCGTATTTTATTATCTCGTGCGGGAGTCGGTAGAGCATTTGCAGCGCAAGGGAATACCATGCGGGTTGGTTTTGCAGCTATCAATAAGAGCTCGACAACGGTCGATGGCGTGGCGACAACAGTAGTCAAAACAGGTGTACGGCAATTCACGGGTACGGACAGAACAAATTTTTTTACCAATCTATATGACCATGATATTCCAGCAGCAGGCACACCGTTGCGAGAAGCAGTACTCGCTGTTGGTGAGTACTTTAAAAGAACGGACGATAAAGGTCCCTGGGGGCTGACTCCAGGCTCGACGGGCGGCACCCAACATGAATGTCGGCAGAATTATAATATTTTGATGACAGATGGTTACTGGACTGAGGGTGTTGTATCTGGTTTGGATAATTCGGATAATTTGTTAGGTTCTACAATTACCAACCACTCTTCACCCGCGATCCCGGCAACATATACCTATATTCCATCGCTTCCTTATTCGGATGCTTATAGTGATACATTAGCAGATGCAGCCATGGAATATTGGAAAAATGATCTACGCACAGATCTGCCGAATAAAGTGCCCACCAATCCACACGATCCAGCATTCTGGCAGCATCTGGTAACTTTTACTGTAGGATTGGGGGTGACCGGCACGTTGACTGAATTACCCTCCGGAGCGCAAACCTGGCCAAATCCAACAATAAGCGATGCTGTAAAAATAGATGATCTGTGGCATGCTGCTGTCAATAGCCGAGGAGAATTCTTTAGTGCGGCTGATCCTGCAACATTTGCAAATGCATTAACCAGTGCACTAAAGACCATTGTGGCTCGAACGGGATCGGCTTCTGCCGTTGCAGCCAATTCTAGCTCATTGAGGATGAATGGGCGCGTTTATCAAGCTAAGTTTAATAGTGGCGATTGGAGTGGACAGTTATTATCCACTCCAATCAGCTCTACTGGGATACTGGGCACTCCAGAATGGAATGCCGGCGAAATTTCACTTGCATCAGGAGTGATTAACCCTGCTTCGCGAGTCATTATCACAAAAGGTGTTAGTGATGGAATTTCATTTGAGTATGGTAATTTAACTTCTACACAAAAAGCTTGGCTTAACAAAAACGCTTCTGGTACGACCGATAATTGTGGGCCGGAGAGAGTGGCTTTTCTGAGGGGAGATTCGACACGAGAAAGTACAACTGGAACATTTACATGTTCCAGTTCCACTGCAATCAACAATTTTCGTCCTCGTCCTACCAGCAAACTTGGTGATATTGTGAACTCTGGTCCACTTTATGTAGGAAGACCTAGTGCAGGTTATTCGGATGTGGATCATCCTGGCTATAAATCCTTTTATACTGCCTATAAGGATCGGGTTCCGGTGATATACATTGGTGCGAATGACGGGATGCTGCATGGATTTAATGCTTGTGTTGCTGGAGTAACGATAGGATGTACAGCAGCGGACGCGGGAAAAGAGTTATTGGTTTATATCCCGAGCTTGGCTTATGAGAATATGAGTAAGCTTACGGATAAAGATTATAACGCCAATCATCGCTATTTCGTCGATGGATCTCCCATGGTGGCAGATGTCTATTCTAGTTCTACATCGAGCTGGAAAAGTATTCTTGTTGGTGGCCTGAATGGAGGTGGTCAGGGCTATTATGCGTTAGATGTTACAAATCCAGCTGATGTAACGAAATCAGCACCGATCTTTACCGCAGCAAATGCAGCAAATATATTATTGTGGGAGTTTACCAGTGCTGATGATGCTGATATGGGTTATAGCCATAATTATCCGCAAATTAACTCGTTTACCGGCCAAGCAATGCAAATCGTCAAAATGGAGAATAACCAATGGGCTGTCATTGTCGGTAATGGTTATAACAGCACGGGAGGTAAAGCGGTACTTTATATTCTGTTTATTACCGGAGGGGAGGATGGTACTTGGACAGCTGGAACGGATTATATTAAATTGATTGCCGATCCTGGTACTGGAAATGGTCTTTCGACTCCGATTCCCTTCGATTCAACTGGGAATGGTAAGGTCGATGTAATATACGCGGGTGATATCAAAGGGAATTTGTGGAAGTTCGATGTAAGTTCTGCTACATCCGCAAATTGGAAGATGGGTATCAATGGAATGCCTTTATTTGTATCAGGAACATCCAAGCCTATCATTTCTCCACCTTCTGTAAGCTTTCATCCGAAAGGCGGTCAGTTGGTTTTATTCGGTACAGGAAAATACTTGGAAACTGCAGATACAACCAGTATAAATCCTCAAACTATCTATGGGATATGGGATGATAGTGCCGTAGCAACAATAACAGCCGAAGCGCTGGTTCAACAGGTGATAACTGACGGAGCAATCAGAACTGCAACGCGGAATTTAGTATCCTATTCCACTACAATTAAGGGTTGGTATGTAAATCTTCCTGTCAGCGGTGAAAGGATTACAGGTGTACCAAGTTTGGAAGATGGAATTTTGGTATTTTCCACTATTATGCCTTCTACATCACCATGCGATTTTGGTGGTCGGGGAGTGGTTAACGCGCTCGATTTTTTGACAGGAGGAATGCTTTCATTTCCGGCATTTGATACCAATAGAAATCGAGTTCTTGCGCTGGATGATGGATTATCTTCAGGTGTGGAGATAGGGTTTTCTGTGGGGGGAGTTACACGGATTAGAGGCCATTCCGATTCTGATACACTTGTGTACTCAACAGCTGACGGTTCACTTTCACAGACAACTACTGCAAAAGGGGCTGCTGGATTACGTGGCAGGATCACGTGGCGTGAACTATTGCACTAAAATAAACTTAGCAAATAAAAGATTTCTAATCATCAGTCATTATGATTCTTTCTAGGATTCATATTCAAAATATGCCAATGATTGATATATGAATTTGTAACTGACGATCGTCTAAATTATTTATAGAATGTCGGGCGATATTAATATTCGAGGAGAAGCTTACAGGTTATGAAACAATCTTTTTATGCATTTAAAGCAATGGGGTTTACTTTGATAGAGTTAATGATAACGGTGGCAATCCTGGGTGTTATCGCGGCCGTTGCTCTTCCATCCTATCAGGATTATGTAAGGCAATCTAACAGGACTGTAGCAAAATCAATACTGTATGAGAATGCTCAATTTATGGAACGATTTTATTCACAGAATAATCAATATGATGCAACTGTGGGTGCAGATGGGATGATTGATACCGGTGATGATATCGCTGTGGTACTACCTATTCTTCAAGCACCGAGAACTGGAACAAGGCAGTATGCTATCTCATTACAATCAGTATTAAACAATACCTTCGTGCTCCGAGCAGTACCGACCGGTTCAATGGCAGGGGATGTCTGTGGTACGCTTACTTTGAGTAATACAGGTGCTCAAGGCGCTGATGGAAATGTTGCAGATTGCTGGAATCGTTAGCCTGGATATTTTGCATAGCGAAAATCTCCAATAGGCTATCAATCCCATGTATTGCAGCCTTTTCAGTGATTGGACGAGAGTTTCTCAATTTATAAGGAGGGGTTTAACTTGCGATTCCCCTGGCTTTGCCTCGGGGTTGTTTATTTCAATGAAAACTCTACCCGATTGCCAGCTTTCTGCTTATCTATTTTAGTTTCATGGGTGCTGACGACGAATATTCGTTCACTGGCAATTCCCCCATTTTCAATCAACCAATTACGTGCCGCATTAGCACGGTTTTCTGCCAGTACTTTCAGGTCATTATCATGAATCACTGTATGTTCAAGCATGAGTTGTTCCATTTCGGCATTAGGAAGACCCTTGGTTAGGCCAATGATATTCTTTGGTTTCTCGAAATCTTCTTTTTTATAGGCTTTTTCAAGGTATTTGCTATATTCTTCCGGGTCTAATGTTATATCTGTAAGAGTGTCGGTGGTAATGCCTTTCTTGACATCTTCGGCTAATTTTTGTGCTTTCACTTTGTTTTGCAGCATTGCTAGTTTCAATCCTTCATGATCAGTGACAGGATCGACATGGCCGGAAATTTCCAGTTCCAGAGACGGACGGTCATTTAAAATTTCGGATAAGGTTTGCAAGCGTTGCAGGGACTCATCTTCGATGCTTGCAAAACCAGGGGTGAAGGTGATTTCAGATAATTCTTCGCCCCCTTCAAATGCTGAACCCAGTAATGTGAAAGGAGAGGTAATCGCCTTGGTGATGAGATTCACAAATGTTTGGAAAATAATGTCGCCAAGGTTGAATTCAGGATCATTAATCGATCCTTTAAGCGGTAGGTGTATGTCAATTTCACCGCGGCGGTTTTTAAGCAGCGTAATCGCCAGGTCGAGCGGTAGGGAGACGGCATCTTCGCGATCAATTTTTTCTCCGAGGGTAAATTGATCCAGAAAGATTTTGTTATCAGCTGATAAAGCGCCGTTCTCAATTTGGTAATTGACATCGGCCGACAGCTTGCCCTTTTCAATTGCATAACCCACAAATTTTCCTGAATAAGGACTGAAGGGAGGTAAATCGATATCTTCAACTTTTGCGTTAAGATCAAGAAAAAGATTGTCACTGAAGGGTTCTATTTTGCCATTTATTTTCAATGGTGCTGTTTTGTCAATAGTGCCTTGAATATCGATAATCCCAAATTTTCCTGGATATAATGGGCCGATTTGGCCTGTAAGCCCTGTTAAATTTGCGTGATAACTAGGCTTAATAAATCGATCATAAAAATTGATATTACCTTGGTGCAACAAAACCTGCCCGATACGAATCAAGGTTTCTTCTGGAGTTTTAATCTGATAAGTATCAATAGGTTTTATATCAGGAGTGGTAACTTTCACTTCAACCGCATTTGTATTTTTAGCGGCTTCTACTTCAACGTCCAGCGGCTTATCGATTTGCACGATATGTACAAGATTAAGATCCCCGCTAGGTAAAAGTATCATGCGTGCATAAAAATCGCTGAAACGAACAGTTTTTATATCGATACGCAATGGATGGGTAGTCACATTCAATCCATTGATATCCATTTTTTTCCATTTCAGCAGATCTTCCGTATTTTTGGGATCAAATATATTTAGGTTATAAAGCTTTGCTTCACCTTTCACTAAAATTTTCATTGGATCGCCATGCTGTGCTTTCAGATTACCCAAAAAAGACACATCACCACTTGATATCAGTGCATTTAACTTGTCACCCATCCAGCCCTGCAAAGATACTAGATCTACGGTATCAAGGTTTAAAGCCAGATCTGTGGCAAACGGCGACCATGCTAGGGAACCATCAGCTCTAATCTGGCCGCGTTGATTAACGCGTGCATTGATTGATAGTTTCAGAGGCGTGATACCTTTTAGATCGACGTTATCGAGAGTAATATCGAGAGGATCTATGATCATCGGGGGCGTTTTAGTCAATGTCAGATCTTCATAGCTCAGCCTAGCTGTGCTGAGCTTTATGCGTTTGATTTGCGTTGTCCACGGCGCCTCTGCCCCATTGTTACTGGAAGGTATTTCCTTGCGCGCATGGGTAGAGGGTGTAATGGAAGTGCTTTGAGTTGATTTGTTTTCGACTGCTTTAACCCCAGCATCGGAATAAGCTGGTTTTCTCCCAGGAATGGGAATGTGTTTTTGCACTTCCACTTTAGCTGTTTGGATTTGTGTTTGTGCTTGAGTCTGTCCTTGTGCATCGATAGGCTCAAATAAACGGGCCAAATCGATTTGGCCGCTGGATTCTCGCCGCAAGGTCGTGTTCAAGCGATCAAGAACTGTTTCTTCTAAGGTAATTCGACGCAGTTTTGTGTCGATTTGGATGCGGTCGATAATTAGCTGAGCGAGTGATAAGGCAGGTTCACTTTCACTTTCACGCGTTAATTCGACTTGATTCATTTTTAATTTAATTTGCGATGGTTTTTCACGCATCAAATCTACCTGGGTCAGTGCAATGTTCAGTTCTTTTACATTAGTGCGATAGGGTGCAGCTACCGTAGTATCTTTTATAGCTAATTGGTGCAATATCGTATTGCCGGTAAGCATAATATTGGGGGCTTGTTCTTGTTCCTGTGTAAATGTAAGAAGCAAATCACTATCGAGAAAACCTGAAAGGAGCCTGATTCCCTGGGGCAGAGGGGCATATCGATCAAACTCGGATAGATCGATTTTATTGAATTTAAGCGCTAACGTTGCTTCCTGTGGGACTGTAAAAGGGCGCAGCTTGCCTTCCAGTGCAAAGGGCGATCCGTTAATTCTTGCGCTAAAGTGGGGCTCTATCCAATGTTCTAATGCACTATCAAAATTAGCAATAACAGGAATGCCCAAATTAATTTCAGTAATCTGATGATCTGTCTGCATGTGCCGATCAATAAACTCAAAATGTCCCTCCTGAATCGTAATGTTACTGATCGAGAATTGGGCACCATCATCATCTTTTTCATCCGAGGGTTGGCTGAATTTCTCCAGTAAATCAGAAATGTTTAATTGATCCTTTGTTTCTCGAATCAAACGAAATTTAGGATGTGTCAGAGCAATTGCTGTGATCACGGGCGCACGTTGTTTCAGCGACTTGATACTGAGATCGATATATAGTCTGTTAAAAGAAAAAAGAGATTCACCTGGTTCGTTACTATCCGCTTTCACGCCTACTTGAAAACCGTGCACAAGCAACTCCAGCGTATGTGGTTTGATTTCGATCGAGGCTACTGTGACAGGACGCTGCAGGAACTCGGATAAGCGTATCTCGAGTTGAGACTTTGCATAACCGGGCAACCAGAAATAGCTGATGGCTGCTAAGAGGATAATCACAATTGCTATCACGCCGAGACTGATGCCCAGTCGTTTGTATCCAATGAAACGTTGCGATGTGGTCGTAGTCATAGCAGTTTCCTGTCATTCTCAGTATATTATGAAACATTCAGGCTGATTAAAAGCTTCCACCGTAACCGGTGGGGTTGGTTTTCTTTAGGTCGGTGATTTGAGGCTCGCCGACCTAAAGAGGTGAAGAATTAAATTTGCAGCGATTAAATGAATCTAAGAATTGAAGGGTAAATGAGCTCTATTCCGAGGTAATAAAACAATTCACCTAATAGCTCAATTACAATACTTGCTTAAGTGTCGAATAAAATACAAATCTTAATAGTGAGCATCTTTTTTCAAACCAATCAATTCTACGTCAAAAATCAGAGTAGCATTCGGTGGAATGATATTACCGGCACCACGGGCTCCATACGCCATGGATGGCGGAATAATTAAAGTACGGTGTCCACCCACTTTCATTCCTTGCACACCGTGATCCCATCCTTTGATGACGCGACCGGCTCCCAACATGAATGAAAAATGCTCCTTGCGATCAAAGGAGCTGTCAAATTTGGGGCCTTTTTTGTCGGGCGCATCCTCATCATAAAGCCATCCGGTATAATGCACATTGACCGTTTTTCCAATTTCCGCTTCTTCTCCTGTACCGATCTTGTTATCAATTTTTTGCAATTCGGAACCATTTACGGCCGCATGTTCTTTGTAAGCAAAAGCAGCGTGGGGTAGTGTTAACAACGCAAACAATATGAAGGTTAAGCTAATTAGTGCTTTGATATTGCGCATAATTTCCTCAAAAATAAAATAAAATCCGGTTAATTGAATAATGTATCTTTGGATATTATAGCTGCTAACGTTATTTCTTGATCTGTAGTCGCTCCAAATGATGGTTGCTTTTTGAATCAAACTTAATTAAGTTATAGACAATAAATATATATTTTTTCTAAGATACATTAATTACACAATTAAAAATGCAGGCATCGGAGCAGCAAAAACCAAACCAGAATGAACGGAAGGTTGCGGATGAGCAAACGGCCGATTTGTTATGTCTGCATGATTCACCGATTGTACGCATCCTGTATTTGAGTGCTGGTTTTTTGGCATTACTGCTTGGCGCGTTAGGAGCGGTCTTGCCGGTGCTGCCCACCACGCCCTTTGTCCTTCTGGCCGCTGCCTGTTTTGCGCGGGGTTCAGAGCGTTTTCATCGTAAATTGCTGGAAAATCGGATAGCGGGTCCGATAATTCGCGAATGGAATATTTATCATAGTATTCCTTATCGCGTCAAACGCTGGGCATATTTTCTGATGTCACTATCATTTGGCAGTTCCATTTTAATCGTACCCGAACTGTGGCAAAAGATCATGTTAATCGGGATCGGAAGTGTGCTGGCTTTTTATATCTGGCGCATTCCTGTAAGAGAAGTTTGATTTTTCTACTTCTTGAATTAATTGGATTCACTTAACCTGTTTGTTTAGGTCTTGCATGTCATGAATATTTTAAATCGCATCTCTAGCCAGGCTTTGTTGACGATCAGTGGCGCACTGTTTTTTTATGATTCGATGGCAAATGCTGGAACCGAAGAGCTAATGACTACTCTCACAGACCAGAAATCAGTAGCAGTCACTATTTATAACAATGACTTGGCTCTGATAAAGGATTTACGTCGGGTTAATCTTGTCAGCAGTGATTTTAATCTGGCGTGGCGCGATGTCAGTGCGCAAATACGACCGGAAACTGCATTGCTGCGGAGCATCAGTTATCCGGGTGGCATTACCGTAGCCGAGCAAAATTTCAATTTTGATTTGTTGACACCACAAAGTCTGCTCAACAAATATATTGGGCAAGCGGTAACCCTCCTTAAGATCAATCCAGCAACCGGCGCAGAAAGCAGGGAGCAGGCGGTGGTATTGGCTGCCAGCGAGGGGGTTGTGTTAAAGATGGCCGATCGTATTGAGACAGGTATCCCTGGTCGGATAATCTTTGAGAATGTGCCGAACAACTTGCGTGACCGCCCTACACTGGTGATTAAAGGAAACCGTAGCGACCCTGCGACACAGGAATTGGAGCTCAGTTATTTGACAAGCGGGTTGTCCTGGAAAGCGGATTATGTTGCAGAACTGAATGACGCCGATGATCAAATGGATCTATCTGGCTGGGTTACGTTAACCAATACCAGCGGAACCCATTATTCCCGGGCAAAACTACAATTGGTGGCTGGCGATATTAACCGGGTACAGCAGGAACTTGCCGTTCCTATGGCAATGCGAAGCAAGAGAACATTCGATGCTGCGGAATTGTCAATGAATCAGGAATCTTTGATGGAATACCACTTATACCATCTGAATAGACCGACGACTCTAGCTGAAAATCAGACCAAACAAGTTGCATTGCTCAATGTCGTCAGCGTACCCGTGCGCAAAGAGCTTGTTCTGTCCGGTAACGATTACTATTATGCTTCGCGCCATAGCGATCTCGGGCAAAAGCTCAAGGTAAGCGTATTTTTGCAATTTGACAATAGAGAATCGGTACGATTAGGTATACCTTTGCCCAAGGGCACAATGCGTGTGTATAAGCGCGATAAAATGAGCAATGCGAACTTCGTGGGTGAAGACTGGATTGATCACACGCCGATCAATGAGACTGTGCGGTTGAAACTGGGTCAATCGTTTGATGTGACAGCAGTCAGGAAGCAAACCGATTTCAAACAGTTGAGTGCTGGCAGTAATACTATTAATCACTTTGAAAGCGCTTATGAAATTACGCTCAAGAATGCGAAAAAGGAAGCGGTTACGGTAGTTGTTCAAGAGCCTATCCCGGGGGATTGGAAAATTATTGAAGAAAGTCAGTCCCATAGTAAGCCTGCTAGCAATCTGGCGGTGTGGAAAGTAGAAGTGCCTGCGGAAGGATCTGCCTTACTCAAATATCGTGTGCAGATAAGATACTGAATGTATTTCTGGTTTATTAAGAACTTCTTGCCCAATTTATCTTCTATTCTATGCGGTCTTAGTATCAGAAGTATAATTATCCTTTTTGATTTTTCTAAGCCAGATTAGAACCATACCGGCAATACCGCCCGCTGTATCAATAAAAAAATCTGCTACGAGAGGAGTGCGGCCTTCGATATAGAGTTGTGCAAGCTCAGTGCCGGCAGCAAGAGAAAAAATGATGAATATCACGCGGCCTAAGGATTCTTGCGTCATCATCAAGGCGATAATTAAACCCAGCAAAAGAAAGGAACAAAAATGCCAGATCTTGGATAAATTCCATAGGATAGTGGCTTTAAGAGGCTCACTCTGCTTGTGAAAGTGTGTTTTTACTTCATCGGATACCTGATTCTTGGTATCTCCCGGAAAAGTTGTTCCAACGATTATGGAAATGAAGGTGCAAACTAATAATAAACGCAGAAAATTACTGTGTTTCCTGTTAAAAAGGCATGAGCCTGTCAGCAGCAGAAAAAACACCCCCCATGCCGATAGCGTGATGTTTCTAGTCATCGCAAACATCCGGGTTTCACGGACTGGGTAAAGTTTGATATCGTTTACCTGGAATGAGCCGGTAGCTTGACTTAATTGTGCGATTATTCGGACGCTCCGGGTTTCAGGTGAAACAGTAAAAATGCCTTGATAGTTTTTCCAATCATGGGTACCTGTCAGCGATACGACCACGGTGGATAAGTCCCAACGCTCCTTCTTTTCATCAACCTGCAGCAATAGAAGTCTGGCCTGATTCCAAGGTTTCTCGCCAGCTACGACATCGTTGCATTTCACCTTGGCGGATAGCAATAAAATCGTACCCGGAGTAATCTCCGGGATGTTCTGATAAATGCTGGTTATGGCTGTTGCATTATTGGAAAAAAGAGTGAATCCGGTACTGGTAAGATCAACTCGATTATTCCCGAAAACTTTGTACTGCCAATGGTTGGTTAAGAGCTCAGTTCCGCTTTGTTCAAACTGGGTGATCCAAGTATGGGATGCGATGGTGGCACCCGCTAATAAAATAAAAAACCAGCACTGTATTTTAAACAGCGACATGCATCAGACGCTGTTGCGCAACAATACGATGTAATCTGTGCGGCTATCAAATTCAGGGAAAATAAACATGCTCTTTTATGCATTGTGAAGGTTTGTAACAGATTCCCTGTATATGCAAGTTGTACAATACTGTTTTTTGCGCGGGCAAAGCGATTTAAGCGTTATTTGTTTGGTCTAGAAATACTGAACCATTAAGCTGATGTATCCAGCGGCAAAAATAATGAGCACAATAATCACGAGCTTTTTCATCGAATGAATTCCTTTCAGTGAGAGATTAATTAGCTGTTGCTGTATTGTAGCGTATAAGTAAAACGCATCCTGGGCTGTGTCGTCAAGTGTTTTGCATTGCTTTATCGAATGGGTGGGCAGTGTGCTTCTAATGCCAGTTTAATCATTTGATGCCATGTTTTGCATTTCTCATCGGATGATAATCTTGCGTTAGCAGGGCTCGTGGAGGGTAGTCTTAACAGGGCTATCGATCCTAGCTTGATGCCTGGAATCACGTTACGCCTAAAGCAGGTCTCTGCTTTTCCACCATTAAAAAATACGTGTGTGAGGTGCGGATGTAATGCAAAAAAGGTTGGGAAATTGTTGACAATCTGCGTGCCAGTTTCAATCATTGAATCCAGGCTTCCAGCACGATTGCAGGATTTGAGCACATCCCATAGTGCGATGGGCGATGATTCAAGAGCGATTATCTTTTCTTCATAGTGCGAATTTAATTGGATTTGCAACAAAGGGGCGATGATTGGCCAAAAGGCATTGCGTGGATGCGCGTAATATTGATTCGCGGCAAGTGAGGCTTCACCGGGTATGCTGCCGAGAATCAGAATTTTTGCATGCCTGCCTGCAATGGGGGCAAAGCTGTGGATAGTTGGCACGATGAATCGAGGCCTATCAAACCAGCTTATCGACGTAATAATGCCTCGAGGCATTGCATTGTTGATCCAGTTCATACACCATGGGTCGACCGGTAGCCAGTTTCAACTTCATGACTTGTGCGGGTGTAAGATGATCCAGCAGCATCATCAATGCGCGCAGGGTGTTGCGATGAGAGACGATTAGCACATGTTTTCCTTGCCGGATTTCCGGTTGAATCATATCCTGCCAATAAGGTTTGAGGCGCACAAGGGTTTGTTGCAAACTCTCCCCCGTTGGCAGTTCATTGCGGTCAATAGAGGCATAATCGGATTGATTACCGGGATAACGGTAATCTCCTTTACTCAGGCTGGGGGGAGCGGCGTCAAATTTGATTTGACAGCCCAGAATCGGCCAAATGCCGAATTGCTTGATCGCCGGCCAACGTCCCATGCCTTCCAGTGCCCCGTAATGACGCTCGTTTAAATGCCAGGTTTGCAGCACCGGAATATCCAGATGCATAGCCGCCAGGACAATGCGTGAAGTTGATGTGGCGCGTTGCAATACGGAAGTAAAACACACATCAAATGTAAAGCCTGCGCGTTTCAGCAAGTAGGCCGCTTGTTCAGCTTCCTGTTCACCTTTTGGGCTCAGTGCTACATCGCTCCAGCCGGTGAATTTTTTGTCACGATTCCAGATACTTTGTCCATGACGCAGCAGCACCAGCTTTGTCATGTTTTGCCGAGAAGTTTTTTGCAATGGGATAGCTTCTGGCATTAGTTGCTTTACCGCTGCGAAGGATGTGTGGCGGCTTCGGATGATTCGCGCCAGATTTGTTTTAATGCTGGCCATAAGCCGCTGCGCAGTGTTTGGATATACTGGGAATTGTCTGTCAGATTATTGACCAAGCGACGCTGAGCCTTGCCAAGATTATGGTATGGCATGCTCATAAAGAGATGGTGCGTAGCATGGTAACGCAGACCGACGGGCGCCCACAGCGGCGTAATCAGGAAATTGCCGGGAATATTGATCGAATCCAGATACTGCTCAGCTAATGTCATTTTGCGATCTCCGGGATTGCGATAAGCGTGAGCAGCCAATGTACGCAATGAATTGAGGATAAAAACAGTTACCGCGATCAAATACCAGAGTATCAATAGCGAATAGGGGAAAACCTCCAATATCACCAATGCGATGACAGTTGTGCCAAACAAGCAAGCAGCGATTTCTTGCTGCCGCCAATTGAGATCGTTGCGAACAGCATTTTCAGCACGCCGGTAAGTTGGATCAATCGTCAATGACGATGCACGTTCCCATACAACTTTGCGTAGCGGAGGAATCAGATAAGCGAGAGGGGTCAATATCACAAACCGTATTGCCAGAAAGATTGGGATCAGCAGCGACAATAACACATATACCACTATTTCTCGGGGTTTACGCGTCGCAAACGGCAGATATTCCCCATCAGCATGGGTGCCATATACATCCGGTTTGTGATGATCATTATGTACGCCATCATAAGTAAACGAAGGGATCATGAATGGGATGCCACTCAAGGTATTCCATGCCAGGCGGAAGTTTTGGAACGTGCCTTTTTTCAAATGTGCTAGCTCATGTACAAAAATTGCCGAGCGGTATAACGCCAGCACAGCGACTACAAAACTACCCAGTTGCCACAGTGATAAAAACGGAGAAAACAATGCAGTAAAGAAAGCGGCCCAGCCCAGAGTGACATGAAACAGAAAATCAACCCAATATATCCACGGATTCGGCGTCATCAGGTCGCGCACCAGATGATGTGCTTCCCGCAATGGAAACTCCTTGACGTAAGGGGTTTTCTGCTCAATAGCTTGTTCAGTCACTTGTTGTCTCGCATCCTTACAGTTACGGCCAGCAGGTTCGGAGGTGTTCCATAATCTGTTGATTGATCGCTGTGTCCGTTTTGTTGATTTGACTCAGGTTCGGTACAGCTGGCCAACCTGCATCAATGAATTCCACTCCGGCAAATGACTTAGAGTGGGCATAGCGTGGCAGCACATGAAAATGCACGTCCGGATCAACCATCATCAGCATCAGATAATTGATTTTGTCATATTGAAAAGCCCGGCTGAGCGTTAATTCAATATGATGGGTTACCTCATGGAGTTCTGTAAAACTCGCCACACTCAATCCCGAGAAAGCTTGAGCCGACTCATGTGCGACTAAAACCAGCGCACCCAGTGTAGCTTGTGCGGGGCGTAGTAATACTGACCAGTATTGATATGCCCGGATTACTGTTTCCGGCGCACCGAACTTGCGCATGGTAGCGTTGCAATTTGATGAAATCGAATTCTGCATCATACGAATTTACTCGCTAAATATAATCCCCGCCCGCGCCAAGTCTTCGATAAAATCGATTTCGCACCAACGAAAGCCTCTGATAGAACAGGAATTTACTAAATGTTGCTTGGCTAGGCGATCAATAATCGATAAATACCATGATTTGAGTTCCGCCGGATGACGCAAAGCCTCTTCCACAGCCTTACGAAACATATGTGCACCTTGCTCGCGGAAATAAATCAAGCCGATCGATTCCGCATTGACTTGATGTGGCGGCACGATTTTACTGACTTGCCGTACCCAGCGATCAGTGTCCAATTGCACCTTCATATCGTCAGCGTCATAAGCGTCCTTATCATCTATACTCAGTGTAATGGGCGCAGGCTCTGAATTCAAGACTTTGCTCAGCAACGCCGATTCGATTACGGTATCGCCGTTTAGCAACAAAAAATTGCCATCCATTTCAGCGCGTGCAATCCAGCAGCTTGCCAGATTATCCGCTACCTCATAAAAGGGGTTAAACAGAATTTTAATCTTGGGATGGTTGGCGTAACGTTGTTGCAACAACGCTTCAATCAAAGCCACCTGAAAGCCGGTAATAATTGTAATATCATTTACACCCACAGCCAGCAAAGCATCAATTTGCCAAGCCAGCACAGGTTTATCGGAAACTGGCAATAAGCATTTCGGTGTATTCTCGGTTAGCGGCAACAAACGGCGACCCTGCCCGGCGCTCAGAATGATGGCTTTAATCGGTTTCGTGACTGGGTTCGTCATAGATAAGATGATTTTAAGGTACTTTTCATGCAACGCGGTAATAGCAATACAGCATTGTAACCAAGTTTGGATTTAGTGAGTGCGGTATGCTTTAAAAAGAAAGACTGCTGGTCTGCTTTAGTTCTGCAACAATGTGCTGGGTGGCACGCAAGAAATTGTCAACTTGTTCTAGCGTATTACTGCGTCCCAAACTGACACGCACCGCGCAGCGTGCAAGCATCGGGTCGACCTGCATGGCATTCAGCACGTGACTTTGTCCCGGATTTACGCTGGAACAGGCGGCTCCGGCGGCAACGGAAAAACCGGCTTTATCCAGTTTAACCACCAGCGTGTCGCCTTCAATATCCGGTAATGCAAAATAACACGTGTTGGGAATACGCGCAGCAGCAATGCCAAAAATTGTTGCATCCATACTTGCTAGCCCTTTTTCCAACTGATCCCGCAATATTGAGACATGCTGAGCGGTTTCGGCCATACGTGCTTGTGCCAATTCGCACGCGACGCCAAAACCTACAATTGCAGGTACATTCTCGGTGCCGGAGCGCAGACCGTTTTCATGTCCACCGCCATAGATCAGCGGTTTCAATAACAACCGTTTGTCGACGATCAATGCCGCCGCACCTTTGGGGCCATAAACCTTGTGCGCGGAAAGTGTCATGGCATGCACTTTGAGCGCCGAAAAATCAAGCGGAATTTTGCCCAATCCCTGAATCGCATCGGTGTGTACATAAGCGCCATGTGAGCGCGCCGATTCGGCGATAGGGGCAACATCCTGAATTACGCCGGTTTCGTTATTGGCCAGCATTACCGCAACCAATCCCGGTTTGTGTTTTTGCATTGCGTTACTCGCTGCATCCAAATCCACTTGTCCGGATGTATTAACCGCCAGTTGATGCATCGCCCACGCATCGCAACTGCGGCGAGAAAGCGCTTGGGCTGGTTTCAACACACAAGGATGCTCAATCGCGCTGATGAAAAGATTGCCGGGTTTCAAACTATCCGCTGCGCCGCGGATAAACAAGTTATTTGCTTCCGATCCGCCACTGGTGAAAATCACCTGCGCCGGTTGCACCCCTGCCGCATCCGCTACCTGCCTCCGTGCCTTGTCAATGGCACGGCGCGCGTTCAAACCATATCCGTGGCGACTGGAAGCGTTGCCGAATTCCCGTTGAAAGTAAGGCAGCATGGCCTCCAACACAGCGTCATCAATACGGGTGGTGGCGTTATGGTCGAAATAGACTGGTTCCATTCAGTTCATCTGTAAATTGGGAAATACAGTATGATAAACCTAAATGAATGTTTTTATGGTGCCGAGTATTTTATGTACCTGCCTCCACCCCTATATGCCTGCCGAATGTTTTTCCCTAGAGTTCGCCAATATTGGATGCTAGAATCATTTAAAGTCAACAATCAAATCAAGGGAGAACTGCATTATGCTGGCAGAGAAGCGTTTATCTGAATTGGGTTTTACACTCAGTCAGGCAATAGATTTTATCAATACAAATGTTAATCAGCCCCAAATCATCTTCGATGTAGCATCAGAACACGGTGTAAACACCAGAATGCTGAGTGAAATATCGGGTTATTCGAAAGACGTGGTTCATGAATACTTTTTAAACGCGGGCTATGACAGCGCAACGATAAATACACAATTAAATACCAATCTTCTGGTGAATTCTAATTTAGGTTCGTTGGAAAGCCTTGTCGCTTTTAATGAAAGAGAAGGTGTTTTATCGAATGCCTCGTTGCGTGAAGTGGTTAAGCCGACAATTGATGCGAATTACGATTATGATGGGACTTTTGGCCCGGCAAACTTGAATCAATCTGATGACGGAGTTTATTCTTCAGGAGAGTTAGGTGTAGAAAACCTCAATGATGTTCTTGCAACCCATGACAACCTGGAGTCTTTGTTTTATGGTTCATTAATTAATATTTTTCTGGCACTTGACCAAACTGAACTGGATCAGATCAATACGTTTCCCACAGGTGATGATCCCGACGAGTTTCAGGTGCTTGTCCTTGAAGCATTGAGTGAATCACCTGCACCAGTTGTCTGGAATGATGAACAGCTGGCTGATCTGGTAACCGATGAAGCCATCAATCTTTTGGAAAGATACTGGGTTAGTGATCTCATCGGCGTGCTGGATCATAGTTTATTGGGATTAGCTTCAGCTTAAAAAGTATTATGAGATAGTGCAGTCTCATCATGGCAGTATCCTGCCATTGATGAATGGTTTGAATCGCAAATGACTAACAACTCGCAGCCTTGACACATACGCGATACCATGTTCCACCAGAATAAACATCAGTGCAGCACGGATTTACTTCCTCAGTAATGACGTATAAAGTGATGGGCGTTCGCAGTTCGGGTAACGATTGTGGTAAGCGAGGCAATGCAGGGCTAATCGCAACATAATCCTCACTTCTGAAAATTTTAGCGTTTCCACTTGCTGCATCGGTCGCAATAACATAACCGATTTCGAATTCAGTGGCTTTGGCAACTTTCTTGATAGTTGTTTCTAAACTTTTGATTAATTCATTGCCTATTGGCGGAATTGAGGTGTCTGTGTTGTCGTTTCCACTTTTCTCACAGATCAGCGCAGTCTGTGCATCGACATGGATATAGTTGCAATTTTGTGCGCCTTCTACCACACCCGATATGGGTACGATGTTGATTGCGGTAATTTTTTTGTATTGAGGAATCCGTGGATCATTGGATGTGAGCGTGAGCTCGGCTGCTTCATTAATCATGTGCACTACTGCGCCATTACGGCTATCGATAAAACCTATCTGGGTAAATGAAAAGCCTAGCGCCTTGGCGAGCTCTTCCGATTCGGTTTTCGTTAACCTGTTTTCCTCAGTGATTGCGGTATGCGATCCTTGACTGAATTCCCTAAGATGTTCTTTAACTTCATTGAGTTCTTCTTTGATTTCATTCTTAATCTTATCGATTTGTTGTCCTTCGCAACTTATGAGTAACAATGCGGAAAGTGCAACTGCCATGATTAATGATTTATTGTTGAACATGCTATCTTCTCCTTTCAAAAATTTAAAGTAATTCGCGCAAAAATTGTGCGAGTGGGAATAAAGCGCGGACTTACCAGTTCCGGGGTCATAAAATTGGTGGTACGGTATAAGAAAAACTCATCAAATAGATTTCTGGCTTCCAGGCTGACCATTCCTCTGCGTTTGGGAAGCCGGTAACCAATCGATGCATCAACCAGGAAAGTTTTGTCGGTACCTTCATTGTCTTGTTTTCCTGTTCGATCTACTTTTTGGTGAATAAAAGTTCCGGTCAAGTTGGCGAAAAAACCGTTTGGATTGAAATAATCAATTCCTGCCGGGAGAGTCAGCGTATCGATTAGATGAGGGCTACTATTAGTTTCAGCTCGGGAAAATTTTTCAAACTGAATTTCACTTCTTGCTGTCCAGCGTTTATGGAGCAATCCATATAAATAGGCTCGAACTAACGATTCCTCCTGATTGTTAGAAATGATGCTTGTTGGTAAATGAATAGGAACATTTAAATCCCGATCTGAAATCTCAAATCCACTGAACAATTTATCCCGAAAATGTGTATCTATTCCAATGCCGATGCGGCGGGATTTAGTTCCATTAAGATCGTCAAATAATTGGTTAAATCCGGCGACCTGAGTGGGCTCAATGGTTTGATGAGCGGTAAGTGGCGCTTTAACTGTTTCTAACCATGCCATACGCAATCTCAAATAGTTTGCAATATTCCATTGCAATCCGAATTTTGGGTTGAATCCATCAACTGTGTGTTCTCTTTCTTCATAGGAATCATAACTAAACCCCACCGTTGCATTTAAAGCGGAATGAAGATTCAGATTCGAATATACATAACCATTTGTTTTGTTTCTGCCAAAATTCTCGCAGCATTGAATTGTATTCACTGATGAATATAATTCAACGGTAGGATCAATATTTAAACGATAAACACCGGAGCCAGCGAGGAAGTTAAACCACGAGCTACGAAACTGATACTGCATTTCAGTTTGATAGCCTTCTATTTTCTCAGAATTAGTTTTGAATAGCCTTTCACCAAGATTTTCATTTTTCCTATCAGAATATTGACTGGAAGTAATAATACTTTGATTGGGCGATAAATCGTATCGTGCACCCACACGTACTGTATCTTCGTCAATATTTCTGCGCCACCGATTTTGCAGCGCATTAGGATCAGTAGAGTCTCTGTCAAAATCCTGCAACAAATAACCATGGTGGGCCGAACGTGTCCGCACTTCAGCCTGAAGATTTAATTTGGACGTTAGCGCATGTTGAACGAAGGCATTGAGAATATCGTGGTTTTGATCGTTGTTGGTGCGGAATCCATTGGTTTCGTAATGAAACTGTCCCAGGCTGATTGATGTGCGTTGGTTAAATTTAGAGAAAACTATCTCATTGCCCAGGCTGCTGTTGTTGCCAACCACGCCCGAAGTAACCAATTGCGACTTGCTGCGTTCCATCAGAGGAGTGAATTCATTAAACCCGGGATTGGATGGACCGGTGTTGTTAATAATATTGAGATCGGCTACCGCCATGTGCGGTTGCACGGGGTTTACGTTGATGGGTTGCAACAGTTGTGCTTGCAGTAATTCACTGACACGAGCAGCTTCATGGCGTGGAATATTGGTATAAGTATCCGAAAGAAATCGATGTGCGGAGTGATTGGCTGGATCGAAGCTCAATGATTTTGCCGTTTCCATAATGGCGCGTTTCTCAAATCCCAGATTTTCAAAGATGCGCGCCAGGCTGGACCCTCTGGCCGCTTCATCGCGATCAAGCAGGAATCTGGAGCGATACACCGCACGGTTATTGTTTAGTGCAATCGATTTCTGGATATCCCTGAGTGCCTCTACCGGCCGGTTCTGGGTTTGTTTCTGGATACCGTCATACAGCCACGGGGTTGGGTCTTTCGGATCACGTTCTTTGGCCAGATCAAATTGTGTGCTCGATAGCGGGTAGCGTTTTTCCTCGAAATACGCTTTACCCAAATAACTGCGAATCAATGAATTGGCCGGGTCCAGACTAGCGGCGATTTCGAGTTCTATGCGTCCTGCTTCGAGACTGCCTTCGCGAATCAACGTGATACCGAGTCCTAGCCTGGGCATTGGATCGGCCTGATCAAGTTCAATCGCGTGCTGAAAAATTACCTTTGCGGCTTGTGTTTCCAGTTGCAATAACTGTGCAAAACCTAATATTGTCTGTGTTTTGCTCAAAGCAGGGTTTAAGCCGACAGCTTCCAGTGCAGCCTGCCTGGCTTGCTCCAATTCACCCAGCGACATTTGTAATTCTGCAATGCGTGCCCATACCAGTGCATTCTGGGGATCGAGTGCCATAGCTTGTTGTACGCTTTTGAGCGCAGCTTCAATCTCAAAGTGTGCCTGCCGGGTATAGGAAAGCGCTAAATGGGCAGCGGCCGATTCCGGATTATTGGCAATCGCCATGGTTGCCAGCTCAAGTGCTTGGTCTTTGTCATTTTGCACTACGGCGATGACAGCCAGTAAGGCATAGGCATCACTGTTATCCGGTTCTTGTTGCAGTATGCGCTGAATGATTGTCTGAGCTTCTTCAACCTGCCCGGTATTGAGCAATCGACCCGCTTGATGAATTAATGCATCGATATCTTGTGCGCTACGGTACTGCCAGTAATCCAAGATAGTCGGATAGTACAATGCCCATTGCACCGCATCGATGGGGAAGATCATGATTTCTTTTTGCGGTGCCTGACCTTTGTGAATGGTGGCCGCTTCATGGTCATTAAGTGCCAGATAACCCCAATCATTACTGACCGACACCTTACCCTCGTAAACCACAATTTCTGCATCGTCACCATGCACGCTGACCAGAAATTCGGTTCCATCTACACTGGCATTAACAAAGGGAGTCTTGATTCTGAACGGTTTGGGTGTCCGTGTAATGATGTGGATCGCACCCTCGATAAAATCTAATAGCGAGACGCTCTTATTTTCTTGCACTGCCGGAAAAGTAATAGTCGATTTCTGATCCAGTCTGAGCATGCTATCGTTATTGAGCCGCAATACTGCACGGCTGTGTGATCTGGAGCGGATCATGTCACCTCCGCACAGAAGAGTATCCATACCGGCTGATTGCCAGGCTTTTTCCTGAATGCGCTTGATCTCGATCACGCCCTGTATGGATACGATACGGGCGCGGGCGGTTGCTATTCCGCACTCTGATGCGGCATGCAATGAATCGATATGACCCAGCGAAAAAAGCATCGCGATAAGAATAAGCATCTGCTTCGATGCTTTTCCAAATCGATGGTGTAGCAAGCCTGGGCAGCATATGTTCATTCTCGATTGATCTTATTTTATATTCTCATACATTACAAACAAACGGGATCAATTTGCCAATTCAGAAGAATTGATGCAGCGAGTGTTTCTTTGTAACTTGGAAGAGTAGTGAAGCTTACATTGCGAAGATATTAACGTCTTTCTTTTCGATCATATGTGGTATTCCCCACACGTACAAAGGTTATGGCGCTTAATGAATTCAAATTACGAAGAGAAAGAAATGTTTAGGAATCATGAAACCTGGACTATTTTCATGATCAGTATCATACGATGACTATGCGCTATAGCGGGGTTTTATCTTCGCAAAAAAGTAGACGATTACTGTCTTTAATATATTTTATCGTTCCACCGATAATTACCTGCTTTGCATAGTAAACACAGCAACGTTTAGGTTTTGCCTGAGTGGGATCATAGGAGAAAAAATACCAGGTATTTTGATACTGGATGGCAGTATTTGCATTCGCATAGACGTGAACATCCGTAGTGGGCTGGCCAGGCTGCGTAGTTTCAATATGTGCACAGCATTTAACAGGATTAACGGAAGTATCAAATGTGGTATGTCCGGTTACCGCCATAAATTTCCTTTCAAATGGGAAAAATGGTTTAAGAATTAAATAAATAAAATAATACACGAGTAATCGATATTCTTGCTAAAAATTCATAGTCAGCTTAAAAAAGACCGTGCGCGTTGGAAGAAAAATCGGGTTAATAGGCTCGGATAGATTAAGATAACTGTTTCTATAATAGAACTCCTCATCCAGCAGATTTTTTCCCTCCAAGCTCAGAATTCCCCTGCGATTGGGAAACCGGTAACCAATCATGTAATCCAGCAGAAAAAGTGAATCAATTCCTGAAGCAGTCTTCTGAGGATCTCGGATTCGATCATAATCACCATGAAGAAAAAGGTCCTGTTTGACAAAAGTTGTGGTGAATCTGGAAAACAAACCGGTTGGATGAAAGTGCTCAATACTGAATGGTGCGCTGATTGTCTTGATCTGATCCGGATTAGTGATGATATTTGCGCCATTGTGCGCGAGCTTTTCGTATTGAAACTCGCCCCGCATAGCCCAGAAGGTATGGGGTAACCAGTAAAGGTAGGCGCGATAGAGTTGTTCATTTTGTTTCGATAAAACCTCTTCGCTTGCAGGTGCTGAAGGTACTTTTACATCGCGTTTGGATACTTCGAAACCACTGAACAGTTTATCCGCAACACGGGTATCAAAACCAATGCCCATGCGTCGTGCTCTGGTTCCATTCGGCTCATCAAAGAATTGATTGAAACCGGCCACTTGCGTAGGTTCCAATGATTGCTGCGCGATGATATGAGATTTTGTAGTCTCAAACCAGGCAGCTCTTAATCTGAAAAAATCAGTGATATCCCACTGTAAACCGATCTTGGGATTAATTTTGTCTATCCGGGTATTGACGGTGCTGCTAAATGCATCGTAGCTCAATCCAACGGTAGTCGTAATCTTCGTGAGTAAGTGCGTATTGGTATAAGCGTAGACTGTATTGCGGTCATAAATGCTTCCGAAATCGTAAGTCCCTCCACCTATGATTGAATTAAAGAGCCTGGTCCGAAATAAATGCTGTGCTTCGGTTTGCAATCCGGACAAATTGAGCCTGAGAGGATTTTCATTCTTACTGAAAGCGATTTCCTCGTGACGGTCAATATATTTGGTAGAAAACAATAATTCCTGATTGGGAGTGATCGTGTATCTTGCACCGAACCGTGCAACCTGCTCATTCAATTCTCTGCGGTAATACGATCTGCCATTCAATCCATCTTCACCAAACTTAGAGAAATTTAACTGGATATCTCCATGTTCAGATGTACGCGAACGAGCCTCGGCTTGTATGTTCAATTTGGGAGTTAAGGCATACTGAAAAAAAGCATTGTAAATATTATGTTTTTGGTCATTGTTAGGGCGGAATCCATCCGTTTCATGATGAAATTGTCCCAGGCCGATTGAAGTTCTATCACGTTGAAGAGAAGCAACCACTTCATTTCCAAGCGTGCCATTACTGCCCACAATTCCGGAAGCGACAAACTGAGGTTTGTTGCGTTCCATGAGTGGGGCAAATTCATTAAAGCCGATGGCCGAGGGCGCAGTTCCTGTAATGATATTGAGATCCGCAACGGCCAAGTGCGGTTGCACCGGATTGACGTTGATCGGTTGCAATAATTGCGCTTGCAGTAGCTCACTGACACGGGCGATTTCATGCCGCGGGATATTGACATAGGCATCGGACAAGAAACGATGCGCCGAATGATTTCCCGGGTCAAAACTCAGGGATTTTGCGGTTTCCATCAGCGCGCGTTTTTCAAATCCGAGATTCTCGAAAATTCTTGCCAGGCTGGATCCACGCGCGGCTTCATCACGATCCAGCAACAACCTGGATCGATAAACTGCGCGATTGTCGTTTAATTCAATTGATTTCTGGATATCCTTCAATGCTTCTACGGGCCGATTCTGAGTTTGCTTCTGAATTGCATCGTAAAGCCAGGGGGTAGGATCTTGCGGGTCACGCTCCTTGGCCAGATCGAATTGAACGCTGGACTGAGGGTAGCGTTTTTCTTCAAAATAAGCCTTGCCCAGGTAGCTACGTATGAGCGAATTGACTGGATCCAGGCTTGCAGCGATTTCCAGTTCAATGCGGCCCGCTTCGAGCTTGCCTTCGCGTATCAGCGCCAATCCCATGCCCAGTCTTGGCAAAGGATCAGCCTGATCCAATTGAATGGCTTGAGAGAAGACCGTTTGTGCGCGTTGGGTATGAAATTGCAGTAAGTATGTATAACCCAGAATCGTCTGTGTTCTGGCCACATCAGGGTTTAAATTGACAGCTTGTTGCGCCGCCTTGAATGCGCGATCCAAATCACCTGTGGACATGTGTAATTCAGCCAGGCGTGCCCATGCCAACGCATTCTTGGGTTCTATCGTTGTTGCCTGCAGAACGCTAGCCAAGGCTTCTTCGATTCTGAAATGTGCTTGCTGCGCATATGAGAGCGCAAGCATTGCTGACGTAGAGCCGTTATTCAGCGCGTGTGCATGCGTGGCTAATTCGAGTGCCTGTTCTTTGCTATTCTGAACCACTGCGATTAAAGCCAGCAAAGCATAGGCTTCGCTGTTATTGGGTTGTTTTGATAGCACTTCTTCAATCATTATTTTGGCTTCATTGGCCTGACCGACTGCCAATAAAAGACTGGCGCGGTAGAGCAGCAGATGGTCAGAGTAATCGGGTGATTCAATGCTATCCAGTAGGGACAAGGCTTCGGAAACTTTTCCTTGGTGGCAGTATTCAATGGATTGCTTTAACACCGGCAGTGCAGAGAGTGGGGTTAATTGTTGGAGATGAGTATGGATAATGATGGGGTAGTGCAACGCCCATTGCACCGCATCCACTGGATTAATAATGCTTATTCTGTGCGGTGCGGTATTCCGCCTAGCAATTGCCGCTTCATGATTGGCAAGTGCAAGGGTTCCTTGGGCGTTAGTGGCCGTTATTTTTCCCTCATAAAGGATCATCCGGGTACTATTTTTATCGACACTCACAAGAAATTCAGTGCCTTCAACACCCCCGTTAAGAAAAGGTGTTCTAACCGTAAATGGTTTGGGTGTGCGGGTAATGATATGAATCACACCGGTAAATAATTCCAGTAATGAGGGTGCATTGTCATTTTCTGGTTGGAGAAATGTCATGCTTGTTTTCTGATCCAGTCTTACCACGCTGGCGTTATTTAGCAACAGTGCGGCTCGACTGTGCGAACGGGCACGAATAGTATCTCCCTGGCAAATAACCGCGTGCATGGCTATTTTTTGCCAGACTGGTTCATTGGCACGGCGTAGTTCTATGATCCCTTGAGCCGAGGTCAGCCGGGCTACCTCTGGTTCGCAGGTTTCAGCCGCATGTGTGCTATTGATCTGGCACAGGAATATAAGGAAGAAAAATGCCAGCTGCAAGATAGCCGACATATTCCGGCAATTAAGCCCGGACTCAATTATGCGGAATATTTTTATTGCCATGCTCGATGATGGTTTCAGGTTCTGGCGTACCTCTGATGAACGCTCCTGAGTTGTAAGCATTCATATTCCCCCTACAGATTGTAACAGGGGTTTGATCATATGAAAAAAGCATCCGTGCCGCTAATTAGGATTTTGGGATGTAATCATTCCGGTTACTTGGTTTCAATACGAATGATTGAATTCCATGAATCGACTGGCGGGACGGATTCGTTTTTCTTGCAGAGGTTTAAAAAAAACTTTGAGGGACCATCTTCTGGAATCATATCCAGGATTTTATACAAGCTATCACAAGCTTCAGTCCATTGTTGATCCTGGTAAGCCTTTAACGCACAGGAAAATGTTTCACACAGCCACAACTGCATCTGACTGGCTGATTGTTTGTGTGCGATAAGCTCGAACAGGTTAACCGGTGTGGATTTTCCGGTTAGCAGAAAATCTCCCAATGGGCGAATCAGAAATTCGTCCAAGCCCGTGATCACCTGGCCCGATACCAATAACCGGGTGCCTAGATATTTATTGACCCCCTGAATGCGACTGGTGGTATTGACGATATCTCCGACCGCACGGTATTCAAAATGATGCAGCGCACCAATGTTGCCCAGTAACATTTCACCAAAGTGCAATCCCATGCGGGTAGGTAAGTGTGGCTGGTTAGGGGTATGATTAAAACGTTCAATGGCGGCAGCGATATCCAGGCAAGCAAGGCAAGCATCTTTGCGCAAATCTGAGCTGGCCGAAGTTTTGGCCCATATGGCCAACATGGCATCACCAACCACATCCGATACCGTGCCATTATGCTGTTTCACGGGCTCAAATAAAACAGCATAGTAGCTATTCATCAATTGACCGAGCTGCTGCGGCTCCATTTTCTCTGCCAGTGTAGTATAGGCTTCTGCATCAGTAGCAAGGCAGGCGCCATACACGAGTTGATTATTCAATGCCATGGCCCCTGAGTTTCTAACAATATCATTGACGACGCGATCAGGGAGAAAATAACCAAAAGCTTTTTTTAGTTGCTGGCTTTCAAGTTTTTCTTCGTCATATTTGAGTGTTATTGCCCCAAAGAAGGCCAGGGGCAGTTGCAGAAAAACCGGATTGATAAGAGGTAGCCAGACACTGATTTCTTTAAAGAAATAATAGACGCTGCCTGCATAAAGAAAAATCAGCACAAAACTGGCCACGACAGCGCTTTGATTAGGTAAGAGCATAAAAACGATACCCAATCCAAGGCCTAATACAAATAAAATGCCTAAGCTACCCATGAGCGGGAAAGGTCTGACCGGTTTGTTTTCCAGCAAATTCGCAAATGCCGTGGCCGCTATTTCGACGCCGCTAATATAAAGTCCATCGGGATTTGAGAAAACAGTGTGATAATCATCGCGAACAATGTCCTGTTCCGGTTGAGTAGCCGCAGAAAAGCCGACAAATACTACTTTATTCTGAAAATTCACTGACCGGGATTGTCCAGAGATCTCATTTTCGTCAGGATATAAAGCTTGGTGATAGGGTATGGTTTGGATGCTGCGAGGCGGACCATAAAAATTCAAATAACGAGTGTCGTTTCCGGAATATGTATTCAGAAGTGCGAGCAGCGTATTTCTTTGAGTGGAATTCAGACTTGCATCGCGATTGAGCTCAGTCTTCAGGCGGTGGGCGAGGTCGGTTTCATTTAGAAAGAGATCGCGCAGTGTAAAAATTAAATCTTCAATGTCCGCTGCCTCTTTATGAGTGGGCAGCTGTGCTGCATAAGCTGGATTAACAGTGCGTAATAACCGGATGAAATCTTTATACAGCGGCAGCGCAAAAATTTGCAGAACGACAGTAGGGATCGTGGGCATGTCGCCGGCATCGGGTTTGAAAACCCAATAATGATTGACCCTCTCTTTCTTAGGTAAAGGAAAAGGCGCATGAGCCTGGACGGCATCAGCAATAAGCGGCAGCAGCGGCATAGGCCCTTCCTTAACCATCCGAGTATAATTTTTCTCCTTTGCATCCGTGGAAAGCGCAGTATCTTCATAGACTAATCTTTCCACCAGCACGATGTTGCCTGCTGTTTTCATGCTAAGCGCCAGCTTATGATCGTATGCCACTATTGCGCTGGGTGTATCAAAAATAAGATCAAATACAATGGTGCGCGCGCCGGCCTGAGTCAATTGCTCGATGAGCCGTGCATGCAATTCGCGCGGCCATAATTGTGGGGTCATCGGTAAATTAAACCTGGAAGCAGAAGGTTGATCAATGGCAACGACGACGACGTTGTCCGGCGCTACAACAGCTCCACGTAAATGAAACAGCCAGTACAAACCAAATTTCTCTTCCATCCATAATCCTGCAGGAGACAGATGAACAATGACTCCTGTCAAGCCGATAACAATGCCGAGAAGAAGGTGCTTAAGCCATCGGGGCATGTTTATTTTTTCAAGCATAAGCTGAGGGGCAGTATCAATGTAAGAGTTTAGTTCAATAAATGTTCGCCTAGCAGGAGTGTGATAAATTTTTCCCGCGTGGCACGGGATGAGTCGCGATAAAGCATATATTTTGCGTGCTGGTCCGGTTGTTCTGGATTGATCTCGATACCCCAGAGCGGTGCCAGCGTCATCGGTAAATTCGAATAGCGTACATCAACGAGCACATTGGGTTGCTCCGGACGAATTGCCAGCAGTCCGGCAGAAAAATGACTGAAACGTGCAACATCCTGCGCCAGTACCGAAGCGGGTGGCAGTGTGCTCAAATCACGTTCCAAAACAAATTTTTCAATGGATTCGCCTGGATAAATGCGCGGCTTGGAAAATAGGCCGACACGAATTGCATCGACGTATAAATTGCCTTCAAACTCGTAGATTGAGCGCCATAGCAGCAAATTGGCCAGTGTTGGTTTTACCAGCAATTGTTCTGCTTGTTGTCCTCTTGCCGCAATCATTGATTCGGCGACAGTTTCTGCGCGCTGCAACTGTATCCAGCCGAACGATAAATAGACCGCCGCGAGTAGCAATCCGATGCGGGCTGAAGTATGGCTGTATTTCCGGTACGCCATTACTCCGGCGATCAGCAGAATCAGAGTGAAAGCCGGGTCCACGACCGAAATAATACTTAATGCCATGCGCTCATCGCTCAATGGCCATAACAGGTGCGTGCCGTAACTGGTGAACGCATCCAGTACGCCACTTAAACAATATCCGAGAAAAGTGAATAGATACAAACGGCCAAAAGCCAAGCGCTGGCGCAAAAATGGCCATAGCAGAAGCGCTACAATCAAGGCACCCAGCGGCACGAAAAACAGGGAATGGGTAAAATGGCGATGAAATTCGATATTTAGCAGGGGATCATTTTCAGACTGAATCAGAATATCAACATCAGCAGCAATGCCCGCCAGAAAACCGATACCGGTTGCCATGCGCGTTTCCTGTTGTTGGGCGCCCGATTGCGCCATCGTGGCACCCAGTAATCCTTGAGTTATTAAATCCATAGTGTTAGAAGCTGTGAGGAAACAAGCGTTACTTCACAAATAAATGTAAATTGATTGAGTAAATAAAATATTTCAGGCATAGGGATTCATTTGCCTGGACCCACTACGGTAAAGCAGAAGCCGCTTAATAATCAGAATCCAGAATTACAAGATAAGTTTTTAAGATGATCTTTTCGGATGCAAAGATGATATCAGTTTCTTTCCTTTTCGAATGGTTTTGTAGCTAATCAATCACAACGACAACGGGAGGTTTCTTTTCTGTGAGTGAAATGTCGGTTAACGGCGCAATGTAAGGAACGCAGCGGAGGCATGTAATTCATTGATGAAAAATTCGTTATGACACGCCAGTGATTTTGATCACCGGAGTGGATCGGTGATACCTACGGCGTGGATTGCGATCAATGTGATGATGCCAGCGGTGATCAAATAATACAACGTCGGAATAATGGTCATGCGAATGATGCGTCCTTCGTATCCTAACAAGCCGACTATGGCGGATGCTGCAACTACATTGTGGATGGCGATCATGTTACCGGCAGCGGCGCCAACCGCTTGTACGGAGACCAGTAAGGCACTGGATACACCGATCAATTGCGCGGTATCGAACTGAAATTGCGCCATCATCAGATTGGATACGGTGTTGGAACCGGCGATAAATGCACCCAGCGCACCCACTGATGGAGCAAAGAACGGATAAATGTCTCCCATGCTGCTGGCAACCCACTGTGCCATCACTTGCGGCATGGCGGGCAGATTGGCCAGATTGACGCCAGAATTGATCAGAATACGCACCATCGGTATGGTGAAAATCAATACAAAACCGGCTCCGAGCAAGGTACGCGAGGATTCCGCGACCGCAGCTTTGAGCGTGCTGAATTGCATGCGATGCAGAAAGAATGTCACCAAGACCACGAACATCATAATGCTTCCGGACAAATACAAGAATGGGATACTTCCGGAAATATCTTTTTCATTCAGTATATCAGTCCAATTCAATGTCAGATGATAGCTCAAGAACGCTTTTACTTCGGTGTTGATCCGCGATAGCATCAGCAAGGCTGCTAGCAGTGCGTAGGGCAACCAGGCCGACATAATTGTAATTGTCGATTTTGCAGTTAAATTTTCCAACTGGATTTCGACGCTGCCGATCCATTCCTCCGGCCAATCTTTGGCGGCAGGAAAATCCCAGTGTTTTTTGGGTGCCAGGAAGCCGACGCGAGCAGCAGGTACGACAATGGCTAATCCGATCAGCGCGCCGACAATCGATGGAAATTCCGGCCCTAGGAATATACCGGCCAGAGCATACGGTACGATGAATGCGAGCCCGGAAAAAATGGCGAAAGGTGTGATCGCGAGCCCTTCCGACCAAGATCGGTTGCGTCCAAAAAAACGCGTCAACATCATGCACATCAGCAGCGGCATCAATATACCGGCTATGGCGTGGATTATGGCAACTTCACATGTAATCAGGAGATAAAAATCTTCCCAAGCTGAACCTGACTCGATTAATTGCCCGCTGATGTTTGTCTTGTCCAATCCACCCGTTACACCCACAACAATCGGTGTGCCTGCGGCGCCGAATGATACCGGGGTGGATTGCACCATCATCCCCGCCATGACTGCCGCCAGCGCCGGGAAGCCCAGAGCAACCAGCAGAGGTGCCACTATGGCTGCCGGTGTGCCGAATCCTGAAGCACCTTCGATAAAACAGCCGAACAGCCAAGCGACGATAATCACCTGCACGCGGCGATCGGGACTGATATCAGAGAAGCCGCGCCGGATCGTAGTAATGGCACCGGAATGCTTCAACGTATTAAGCAAGAGAATGGCACCAAAAATGATCCACAAAATGGATCCTGTCAGAATCAAGCCTTGCAGGGTGGATGCGATTACTCGATTGAAGGGCATTTCCCAGACAACCAATGCAATCATAACGGTTATGATAAATGTCAGCGGCATGGCGCGCCGTGCGGGCCAGTTGAATCCCACAAGTAGCGCCGCAGCCAATAGGAGCGGCAAGAACGCTAGAAATGAAAGCAAAGATTGGGTCATGGCATTTTTTCAGTTTAAGAATGCAGGATAATTCCAGGGATTCATTCAGCATCCATTGCTATTTATCATGCATTCGTTCTGAAATTCGGGTTTCTGCGATGCAGTATTTACCGTGGCGGGAGGGGGTTTGTTTTTCGAGCCGATCCCGATGCTGACTCCATAGGATTATCGTGCCGAGATGATGAAAGTGCATTAGCCTGAACTATTCAGTTGGTATGGGCAAAGACACATAACGTGGAACAATTGATTGTGATCTGGGTTTAAGCAGGATTCCCTAACGCTTTTTGAGTATGAAGATGAATTCACCGGTGGTTTGTGTCATAGACAATAATTCATTTCCTGTTTGCTCGGAAAAAACCTGAAAATCAATCAAAGACCCCGGGTCGGTGGCAACGATTCTCAGTGTTTGTCCGCTGATCATGCCAACCAGCGATTGTTTGGTGCGTAAAATAGGCAAAGGGCAAACCAAGCCACGCACATCCAGCTCCTTGTCAATGTTCTCCATATTTCAATAATATAAATTTGCTGCTACCAACTTTGTTTTAATTAAGTATTTTCGGTGAAAAAGAAATTTCAAAGCTCTTGGGCCCAAGAGCGGTATTTCGATCCGCTGTTTTTTATATTTCAGTCAGTTGGTGGTTAGAACGCGACCTGCATGCGTGAGAATAAGATTTTTTCTGTAGGTCGATCGAATCTGCCGGTTGCGCCGTGCGTAAAATGCGTCTGATTGTAACTTAATTGAAGCTTAATGTTGTGGTTGAGATACCAATTAATGCCTACCCCAAAATCCTGAGCCCTGCTGACTGAACGATCCGGGTTAAACAAGCCATGTGTAAAGGCCTTGGCGTCAAGGTTAAGTTCTGAGTATCGTGTGACTAATTGTATGGCACCTATTGCATTGAGATTTTCAAATGTTACCGGATTGTGGGGTTGCACCCTGCGGAATGAAGCATCACCATTAAAAATAATCCACGAGATTTGTACCTGGAAAGCATCATTGGCGACTTTATCACTTGTTGTTCCAATCTTGATTTTTTGTTGGGAAATTGTATATTCCGCCATGATTCCAAATGGGCCGGAGTGATAATAAAGCTGCGGACCAATCCGCTCCCGGCTGCCACTGGCAAAAGCATCTTGTGTGTACGATGCAATCAACTGTTGGCCCGGCGATATAAAGGTTGGCAAGTTTGCATGGCCTGATCGCGTGCTGCCATATTGTGTTCCATAACTATAGGCAATGCCTAATCCCAGCCCCTGGAGAAGTTCGGTTTGCGCATGTTTTAGCGGATGGGAAAACAGGCGTGCAACAAAATCGATGCCGCTGTTGTTCGAATTAATGACGTTATCGCGAATTCCTGAGCCGTTATCAACATTCCCGTTAAATATACCGATCTGATATTCGATGGTATCCCAAAGAATATTGCCAAAAACTTGCACGCCAATTTCTCGATTAGGTGCCAGATTGGTGGGGAAGGCCCGTTCATTTAAGGCTAATGCAGTTGCTGACTGCAAGCGCTCCAGTCCGAAAGGAGACTTGAACTTGCCGACGCGAAGGTTGAATGGCTTGATGTAATTGCTTTCAAAAAAGGCATCCAAAATTCCCGGACTCGACTCCAAATTGGGCATAACGTAAAAACTGTAAATTTTGCCAAACCTGATTTCAAGCACGGGTCGAATACGGCGCAAGGTAAAATAATCGTTGCCTGGCTCGCTTACATCATTAAAGAAGGTATGCGAATCAGCCTGGATAAACCCTCCTAAGCGTATTTCATTTCTATCTTCATTCCATCGATAGCTCGCTCCAGAATCAGTAAAGAATAATCCTGCTTTTCTTTTATTATCTTTATGAAATTTTTTTATACTCGATTTTTGTGACCGATCTGGAATATCTTCTTGCGCATAAGCAAGGGAATTTACATAAAAAACATAGGTTGTGGCAATTAATGCACTTTTTAATCCGAAAATTTTCATCGTTAGACGCCTATATAGAGAGGTAATGTGGCACCCTTAGTGATCGGGTATTTGTAGAAATACCCATGCTTATTGGGTTTGGATGGAAGATATGGGAATCTTCTTCGTACTATTGCAACTAACGGGAAAGAAATCGATAGAAAGGAAGGTGTTCTTGCAGTAGATTTTTGGAAAATAGGCTGCACTATCTCATGATACAGGGTGAAATGGAATTGAGAATGTCGCGTTATCTTGCTTCTGTCCCGAGATCATCAGCAAAAATACATATATGACTGCAAGAACAGGTTTCAAATCACTATCAAATGGAAGAAAAGAATTTCGCATTAATGCCTTATGAGGCCTTTGAAAAATCTGCAGAAATCTCCTTATGAAACGGATTAGGTAGAAGGTGGGAAGCTATTGTTCTTATGAGGATAGAGTGATACACAGAGAGCATTTTTTAGATATCTGGTCAATAGAGTATGGAAAATGGTTGCCATTCCATAAATGTTAAATATGGTTGCTTATTTGAGGGATGCTAATTTATCGAGGCATTTTGTTGGAGAAATACTTCAAAGTTTTCTGTAGTCAAAGGTTTGCTAAAAAAATAACCTTGTCCGTAATCACAGCCCATGGCAATTAAAAGTTGTTTCTGCGAATCTGTTTCCACGCCTTCAGCGATGACTTTCATACCCAAACGATGCGCCATGGTAATCACCGCCTCGCATAAGATTCTATCGTTAGATCGGCTGTCCAGATTAGAAATGAATGATTGGTCGATCTTGAGATAGTCAATATCGAATTTTTTTAAATAAGAAAGCGATGAATAACCTGTGCCAAAATCATCAATAGCGACTTGCACACCGGCATCACGGAAATTTAACAGTTGTTTCACTACCAATTCATGGATATCTAACAGCAAGTTTTCAGTAATCTCAACGATGATGCTGTGGCCGTCTAATTTTTGCTCATGCAAGTGATTCACCCAATCACTCATTTTACTGATAAATTGTTTGGGTGATTTATTGATACTAATTTGAAAATTAGTATTGTAATTGGCTTGCCATGCGGCTACTTGGTTGACAGCTTGTTTGAATACCCAATCGCCTATTTCAGAAATCAGATTGGATTCTTCCGCGATGGAAATAAATTCTACCGGAGCGACCGTTCCTCGTTCGGGATGCTGCCAGCGTATTAATGCCTCGGCTTTGTGGATACTACCGGTTGCCAGTTTTACAATGGGTTGATACATTAAGAATAGTTGCTGCTCTCTTAATGCATGGCGCAATTCGTAGGCGATTCTGGAGCGGGTTTCTGTTGCCTTGCGCATATTGGAAGTGAAATAGCTGCAGCAATTGCGACCGTTATTTTTTGCGGCATACATGGCTTGATCAGCATTCTTCATCAGTATTTCCGCGCTACCCGCATCAGCAGGGAAAAATGTCACACCAATACTCGCAGTGACATAAGCTAGCTTTGCATTCAGATGAAATGGCTTCGTCAATTCCAGTAAAATCATCTGAATGATTCTTTCGGCACAGTGCTGATCATTAATTCCGTTCAGAATAATAGTGAATTCATCGCCCCCCAGGCGTGCAACTGTATCGGTTTCACGAACGCAGCCCTTAAGCCGCTTAGCTGCTTCTACCAGCAGAGCATCGCCAACACTGTGCCCGAATGAATCATTGACTTCTTTGAAACGATCGAGATCGATAAACAGTACCGCCAACAACATTCCTGTACGGGCGACATTCTTAATGTCATGACTTAGACGGTCATAAAACATATTGCGGTTGGGTAAACCGGTCAATGAATCATAGTTTGCTTGCCGCCATATAATTTCATCTGATTTTTTCTTATCAGTGATATTAGAAAAATTAATGAGGTAGTAGCAGATCGAGCCTTTCTTACTTAGTACCGAGCTAATGTTTAACCATGCCGGATATTCTCGTCCGTATTTGTGTCTATTCCATACTTCGCCTTGCCAATGGCCGGACTGTTTAACACTCAACCAGATCTTTTGAAAAAATTTAGTGCTGTGCCTAATCGATGTTACGATTGATGTAGGTTTGCCGATTACTTCTTCCGCGGTAAAGCCGGTTATGATATGCAGCGCTTTGTTAATGGAGATGATAATCTTATTCGCATCGGCAATCATAATTGCCTCGGTACTATTTTCAAAGACTTTACTGGAAAGATATAACTGCTCATTTATTTTTTGTTGTTCTAATGCAATTCCAATGATGAACGATCCGATCTTCAGCAGTTTACGGTGAAATGCACTGGGTAAGCGATGCTCAAAACTGGAGAGCGCAAATGAGCCAATGCACTCGCCGCCTTTGCTGCGTACTGGAATGGACCAGCATGAAAGAATATTGAAATCGATAGCTATTTTTCGGATGCTTTGCCAACGTGGGTCATCAATCGTACTTTCTATATACACTGCCTCCTGACGAAAAACGGCATTACCGCAAGACCCCGCTTCCGGGCCAGGACGCAACCCGTTGAGCTGTGCTATGCATTCTGCAGGAATACTGGGGGCTGCAAATACATTCATGCATTGCTTGTCTCTGTCCAGTAACATGACGGATGCAACCGCATTTTCCAGAAGTTGCTCTATCAGTAGGCATATTTTTTCGCAAATCTCTTTATAATCATTGCCTAATACAATTAACTCAAGAATCTCTTGCTGAAACTGGAGAATCTTGCTTTGCTCAACATTGGTGAGATCAAAGCAATCCGATAGAGTAGAAATGGGTTGAGTTATATCCTTATTCACAGCGTTATATTCTCCACTCATTTTCTGCTATGTGGTTGGTTGCATGGATTGTAGGAATTCAAGAGTTGTAATGTGAGATAAGTTTAATTTATGAATATAAGTGAGTGTAAATTATACGTAAATTACTCACATGCTCAAGGTTTATTGGTGCCTCTTTGTTCTCTTGTGATTAAGTGTATGATTATACAAAAAATTATAGCAACGTGCTGTATCTTTTTGTTAATTCCTAATATGCCGCATAGCGTGGCTTCACACTTGAGGTGCAACTTCTAACGGGTGCTGGGGGTAATTTCCGACATTTTTCTATTAGCTGTTCTGGCGGATGTAATCCGATAAGGTGGTCAACACTTGTGAATGAATGGGAATTCATACGGATCAGGTGAAGAAATTTGCCTGCCTTGTGCATGTTTTATTCATAAGAAAATGTTTCATGGCAAGATTGGCGCATTAACGGGAGGGAATAATGTCTTTATCAAAAGAAAGCTGTAGCCGCGGATCAATAGATAAGTTTTTCGAGAACGATGCTGATCGATTAATAAAAGCTTATCCTTCAATCCAGGAGATTAATATCCCAAACAAGGATTTTCTTTATCGACAGGGAGATTTGGGTACGTATGTTTTTTGGATAAAGGGCGGTATTGTGAAGCAGTCGTATTTAACCGTGCAGGGGAGTGAAGTAACCATTGCGCTTCTTAAATGCGGGGATGTAATCGGCGACTTGAAGGCTGATAAGCAAGCAAGAGAAGAATCGGCGCAAGCGCTGGGGAACGTTAGCTGTTACCGTATGGCATATAACGATTTCAAGGCATTGTTACTGCACTATCCGGCGCTGGCATGGCAAGTACTTGAGGAGACTTATGTGCGTAAGCAAAAGATCGAACATAAATTGCGGATTATTCTGACGCAACCAATTGAGATGCGCCTTGCGGCTACGTTGTTGGAACTGGCTAAGATGTTCGGTGTTCAGTGTACGCATGGGTATGCGTTGGAAATTCATTTGACGCAGCAGGATGTGGCGGATCTGATCGGTGCTAGCCGCCCGGTAGTCAGCACTGTTCTGAATGATTTCAGAAGTCGCGGTATGCTTGAGTACACGCGTGACCAGATTTGCGTCAATGATGCGGCATTGATTGACTACTGCGAAGCAATGTAAGCATGAAAAAATGAAAAGTGTTTTCTGGATAACAGACGTAGCAATAGCGCTGTATTAATGTGCCGATATGGCGATCCGTCAAGGGAAGTCGCCATACCTATTCATTAATTCATTCAGGAGCATTAAACATGAAAGTGATTTCGCCGCGTATGCACGGTTATTTGGATTTTCTAACTGTCATTTTGTTTTTACTGGCTCCAACCATATTCGGTTTAAGCGATCTACCGGCCTTATTGGCATACGGCCTGGCCGTCATTCATCTGATTGTGACATTGGCATCCGATTTTCCTTTTGGCATCGTCAAAATCATTCCGTTTACTGTGCATGGCTGGATTGAACGTATTGTTGGTCCGACCTTGATCGCTATACCCTTCATTCTGGGTTTCTCCGACGATGAGACGGCGCGGAATTTTTATATGGCAGCGGGGGGAGTAATTATTCTGGTAGGCGTGCTGACGGATTATCAGGGGCAGGTCAAAGACTGAGAGGATTTACAAGTAAACGCTAGGGAAATTCCGGATTTCTCTTGGTGGATCACGCTAAAAGCCGGGGTGTTTTGCATTCAGTTTTAGCGTGACCTTCGGTTATCGTTGATTAGGGGCAGAGCGCTGTTTATTTACTGCTGTCAGCACTATCAACTTTTTCTTCCAATGTATCGCCAGCTTCTTCAATTTCTTCTGCGGCATTCTCAATCGCTTCGTCAATCTCTCTGCCTGCCTGTTCGGCAGGTCCCTCAAATGAGCTTTCAATTTCATCAATTTTATCAGATACTTTGTCAATAATTTCATCAACAGTCTTTTTGCCGCTGTCAATGGATTTATCGATTTCTTTGCCGATTCTCTCAGTCGTTCCTTCCTGTCCCGAGCAGCTTACTAAAAGCAGAGATAGAAAAAATACAGAAAGGGATAGAATTAGTTTGTTCATGACATACCTCGTTTACAAATGAATGGGGCGGATTTTTGCAACCCGCTTTTTGACATCGCTGAGCAGTGATATGAGACTCTGCATATTCTTATTATATATTTCATACGATCTGATTATTCAGGGTAATAATAAAAATTAAAGAGTACGGCTCAGGACTTGAATATGGTAACACTCATCGAATGTTTCACCAAATATTACCCGGGTCATAATTTAAAAAATCAACCGGATCGCGTTTGGAGATAGGCGCAAGTGTGTGAGAGTCAATTTCAATTCGTAGCTTTAATGACACCGATAAACATTTCCGATATGTATGATTTCTTTATCAGCGCCAGGAATTTCATATTTTCCGGAGTTATTGGAATGGAGAATATGCACATTATCCCCTCCCAGCTTTCTTGCTTCATGGGTTAAATTGACTCTGGCTTTGATCAGCCGCTCAGTATAAGACGCGGTTTTATCTTCAGTTTCGTTATTTTTTGAAGATCCTTTTACCTTTCCGAGTAATTCGCAGCCTTCAGGAGCGAATTTTCCGACTGTAATGGTAATGGTTTTGCTTTCTTCTGCTTGTGCATAAACTTCTACACAACCCATGATAAACAGTAACATCAATAACTTTTTGATTAATCTGCAAGATGATTTTGAAATGCACATGAATAACTCCTAACCGGCCGTTGAAAAACTATCTATGTTGTTACTGCGGTGTTAAAAACAAGCTCAAAATGCTCATTTATAACCCATACACTGCGCTTCTTCACTTGTTTTTGCCTTGTATCGGCTTTTTCGAAAATGTTTTTGTTTTTTTAACGTCTGCCGATGCCTGATACCTCTAAGTTCAAAAGCATAGATAAACACGATATTATCAGTCAATAGCCTACTTAGAGCAGGAGGAGTATTGCAAGGTTTTAGTAATCCATGCAATGAAATAAAGTCACTACTTGCATCTTTTCAACTCGGATTGGGGTTGATCTATAAGGTATATTGGGTTTTATGCAATTTACAGGAGGAGTGACATTGGACATTATTTTCTATATCTTTATCGCAGCAATCGCCATTGCTTTTGTATACGGTGTCATGCTCTATAACAGCTTGGTGGATATTAAGCATTCCGTATCCCAAGCGTGGTCGAATATCGATATTCTTTTGAAGCAGCGTCACGATGAATTGCCCAAGCTTGTTGAAACCTGCAAGCAATACATGGGGTTTGAGCAGGAAACACTCAAGCGGGTAATCGCCGCACGTTCACAGGTGGCTAGCGCGCGGGATGCGGGTAACATCGGTGCATTGGGTGCTGCGGAAAGCAGTTTGCGCATTGGATTGGGTAATCTGTTTGCCGTTGCGGAGGATTATCCGGAATTGAAAGCCAGCGAGAAGTTTCAGCATTTGCAAGTGCGTATCACCGGTCTGGAGAACAGCATCGCAGATCGTCGCGAGTTTTATAATGAGGCGGTCAAGATCAATAATGTGCGGATTGAGCAATTTCCCGATGTCATCATCGCTAATTGGTTTAAATTCAAGCCACGCGATTTACTCGAATTCAGCGATGCCGACAAACAAGATGTCAGTATCGGAAGATTATTCGGTTAATACATTGCCTTCAATATGATTACCTTGCCAGCTGAGCTTGCACCCGAAGAATTCCAATTTGCGCTGGGTGCATCGATATTGATTGGGTTGCTAAGTTTCTATATATTTGTGCGCAACTGGAAACGATTGCGGATCATTGAGGATACGCCGACCGCCAAGCTGCGTTCCGCGCATCAGGGTTACATCGAGCTGGAAGGAAAAGGGCAACTGGTTGATGATCAACCCATCTATGCGCCACTTTCAAATCATCCGTGTCTTTGGTATCTCAGTCAAATCGAGCAGCAGGAGTCGTTTATCGAAAATGGCCGTCGGCAAACCCGCTGGAATGTCGTGTATAAAACTATCAGCGATCACCGGTTCAAACTTACGGATGGCGTAGCCAGCTGTTTCGTAGATCCTAGCGGTGCGGAAGTCAGCGGCAATGAAAAATTGATATGGTATGGTAATACCGAATGGCCCACCCGGACGCAAGTACTGGAAAGTCAGTCGATCGTTCATGCCATGACTAACGGCTACCGTTACACGGAGTGGCTGGTATTGCCAGGTCAACCATTGTATATACTGGGGCAATTCAGCACTTGGTCCGCCACGACACAAAAATCAGTAAGGAACGTAATGGTGAATTTGATCAACGATTGGAAACAAGATCAACCGGCGCTGCGAAAGCGATTCGATAGCAATCAGGACGGCAATATTGATCAGGAGGAATGGGAAGTTGCGCGCCAGCAAGCACGGCACGAAGCGCAGCAAATTCACGATCAACTGGCTTTGGAGCCAGATACGAACATTATTGTAAAGCCGGGGAACGCAGCGCAGCCATTTATTATATCGGTATATCCCCAACTACTATTGGCGCGGAAATATCGCAGTAGTGCCTGGGTCGCCTTGGCCGGGTGCGTGATATCGCTGTGCGTTGCCGCATGGTTGTTGCACATGCATGTATGACGTGAAGTAAGTGTGTTGAGTGGTCGCCATTTGGATTCAGAGTTCTCTCAGTGAGATTGAGCGGTCAATATATGAATTCTGGCAGGTTCTAGCGCCAAAATAATTTGGATCGCGCTAGCCGTTGCCAGATGGCAGCGGGTACATGTGCGCGCTGCGCAGCCGAGGATTCCAGAATACCGCTAAGCCGGCCCAGCTCAAAACCCAGTGAGGCTGTTTTTTTCGGAAGTGTGTGGAGCAATTGCTGGCCGATAACCCGGTCGTTGGTATATCCCAATTCATTCTGCAAGGACGCTAAGGCGGCAATGAAATGATTGGCGCGCTTGCCATAGATGGGCGCGAAAGCATCCGCTACGTAGCGTAACTTCTTGGCAGCGATGCGCGCCTTATGGCGTTTGCTGGCATTCAATTTGGCGAAGCCATGGCAGTTTTTGCATAGTTTCTCCCAGCGTTTGTCGAGAATTACTTTGGCCCATGATTTTACTTCTTGCTGCCGGGCTTCAGTCGGGGTGGCGGATAAGAGGTCGCGGCCGATATCGAGCACGAGCCGGGTGAATGTGGGTTTGCGCAATACCGCTAGCGATTGCTGGCGAACAATTGCGATGGTATCTTGCAATAAAACAAGCACGGCATCGTCAATGCCGCTATTGACCGCGGGTGATTCCAAGATCGTCAGGATTTCAGGCAAAATTTCCTGTTGAAATACATCCCAATCGCGTGCCGGATTCAGTGCTTGCATCAACTGACGCAATGGCTGATCCCAATCGGGCACCGGCCGTCCTAGTGATTTCGCCAATCGTGCGCCAGTATGCAGGCGGCGCAAGGCAACGCGGAGTTGATGCAGGTATTCGGTGTTGCTCGCGTTTTCCAGAAGGCCCGGTATATTGGCCGATAATTGTATCAACGCAGCCTGCAGAATCGCATTCCAAACATCTCCAACCGACTGATTCTTCCCTAACCGCGGTTGGATCGCCTTGATTGGAACCGGAGTTACTGCGCCGACGAGAATATAGCCGCGCTCGGCTTTACTGCGCGGCTCGACTTGAAGCGGCGCGTGTTCCAGCAATTGTATTGCTACATCGAACAGAAATTCCGGATTTCCCGATTTGAGTTCGATTTCCACTTCGCAAATGTTGCTGGAGGCATCATCGGTGTATATTTTTCCACTGTCGAGAGCTACTTCGGCTTGTGTTTGCTCGTCTTCGATTTGCCAGGTGGTGCGCTGAAACTCGGTGGTAAATACCGGCATAATGCGTTTGAGTTTGATCCCGGCGAGCAGATCCAGGGCCACGGGCGGTAATGCGGAGAAATCCGGATGTTTTCCATCAGTGACGGTTACTTCCCATTCGGGGCGGTTTGTCAATGCGCCAACCGATTGCGTTTCGGCTTTTAGCGTCTGGATCCAGCGGTTATTCACACGGCGTAAGCGCAAAGCCATGCCGCGCCGCATAAGGTCGAATTTTGCAGTATCGAAATAAATACTTAGCAGAGGGTGATGTTCCGGCGTAACTTGATTCAGCAAAGGATGGTTTCGGAGCCGTGCTCGATGACGCGGGTGTATAGCCAGTTTTAGTTCGATTTCCATGGCAGATTCCTTGGTTTGAATACCTTATGCTGCTGCGCTTGAGAAAACGCGCGACTATTCGATCTTTAATGTATCAAAGTTGATGTCTGCGGGAGCCGAGGGTGTTTTCAGTTTCATGTCTTCCAATGCCTGCACGATACGATCGGCGATGATCAGATTGCGATACCATTTATGGTTGGCCGGTATGATATACCAAGGTGATGTATCGGTACTGGTGGCTGCCAGCATGGCTTCAAACGCATTCTGATAGTTATCCCATAATTTCCGTTCCTCCAGATCTCCGGTGTTAAACTTCCAGCGCTTCTCCAGGTTGTTGATGCGCTCCTCCAGGCGTTTCTTCTGCTCCTCCTTTGAAATGTGCAGAAAAAATTTCAGAATGACCGTACCACTCTCGGATAACAATTCTTCGAATTCTCTGATTTGCCCGAAACGCTGCTTCACCACTTTATCTGAAATCAAGCCATGCACGCGAGTAATCAATACATCTTCATAATGTGACCGGTTGAAAATGCCAATCTGCCCCTTGGCAGGCGCTTTTTGATGCACCCGCCACAAAAAATCATGACCGAGTTCTTCGACGGATGGCGTTTTGAAGGTTACCACTTTGCATCCTTGCGGATTGACACCTGACATCACACTCTTGATCGTGCCATCTTTTCCGCTGGTATCCATCCCTTGCAGCACAATCAATAACGCTCGGTCGCCGTTGGCATACAAGCGCTCCTGCAACTCACTTAATCTGCCGGTCAATTTTTCCGTGATGGCTTTGGCTTCTTCCTTGCCTTCTCCGGTTTTTTCATAACTGCCGGTATCATCAGGATCACAGTGCGATAACTGGAGCTTGTTGCCGGGTTTTATTTGGTAGTTTTTCATTTTAATGGATTCTTTGTCTGTCAATCCGAAGATATTTGATTGTTAATTATTAGAATTCTCTTGTAGTAGCTCATTTCCTGCATAACTTCCAATCCACGTCACCCCATCATTACCGATAGTGCCGCGATACATGCCTTTGGTATTGAATCGCATCGTATAACGGCCATTTGCATCGAGAACGATCAAACCGCCATCGCCACCGATAGCGGCGATTTCTTCCAATACGCTATCGGCTGCCTGGACAATCGGGGTGCGTAATAACTGAACCCGTGCTGCCGTGTTGAATGCTGCCGCGGTGCGAATGAACGTTTCTCCGGTACCGGTTGCGGATACCGCGACTGATCGGTTATCCGCATAGGTTCCGGCGCCGATGATGGGGGAATCTCCGACGCGCCCGAAGCGTTTGTTGGTGAGCCCGCCAGTGGATGTGCCGGCTGCAAGATTACCATAACGATCCAATGCGACAGCGCCAACCGTCCCACGTTTTTCTTCCTTATCAGGTGGTGGGGTGCTGATATTGACATCATGATCGAGCAGCACGCGTTCTTCGGCAATTGCTTTTTGCAATTGCTTCCAGCGAAATTCGGTATGGAAATAGGATGGATCGACGATTTCCAATCCTTGTTCGGCGGCAAAGGTTTCGGCGCCTTGGCCGATCAGCATGACATGGGCGCTGCGGGTCATTACCGCTTGCGCGGCACGAATCGGATTGCGAATGGTGGTGACAGCAGCAACAGCGCCTGCCATACGTGTGGCGCCATCCATGAGCGATGCATCCAGCTCATTGCGCCCGGCATGCGTGAATACTGCACCTTTGCCTGCATTCAACAAGGGCGAGTCTTCCATGACCACAATGGCAGCAATTACGGCATCAATGCTGCTGCCCCCTGCCTTGAGTATGGCGAAACCGGCAGCCAGCGATTGTGCAAGCACTTGCGTATACGCGTGTTCGCGCTCTGCAGTCAGTTTGCCGCGCTCAATCGCGCCGGCACCGCCGTGAATCACCAGACGGATTGGTGGTGCGTCAGCTTGGGCCGGATTTGATTGTAAATTCATCGATAGCAGAATCAGAATGTAAAAAAGCGGACGGATCGTCTCAATTCTCTCAAGTTGATTGGGAGCGTGTGCTTCACCTGGATTCAAAAAATAATTTCTATGTTTTGGGTATCCAGGAGTTGATAAAAATAGCGTGCAATACTATCGCGTCCGAATTTCTTCTTGATCAGCCATTTCCATAATTGTAGCTGCCGTTAATTGTCCATCCATGTTACCGTCCCAGGTGGCATTGAACGGTAGTGTGTTTTGCACGCGTTTTGCGAGATCGAGATAGGCTTGCAATGTCAGATTAGTTTGTGTGATCGGTATCGCAATCGCACGCGGATTTTGTAGGATTTCATTAAGCAAGACTTGATTGATGCGGGCCTGAGACCGTGAATCGAGCTTTGCTTTGGACGAAGCGCGAGCAGTGTTTAATGAATTCTTAAGTAATAGATTGTGATTACGTTTGTCGTCTTCCAAAATGGAATAGCTTTGCAAATAGAGTGTGTTTTCACGCCAACCAAGCAAATGAGGTTGATTGACGACGCGAACCGGTGTGCCCACTGGGACATCGTTATAAATGAAGGCAATATCCTCGGGGTACATGCGTACACAACCGTGACTGCCGCGCAAGCCAATGCTCGGCGGTTTGTCAGTGCCATGAATCGCATAGCTTGGCCAGGCGAGTCTGAGGACATGAGCGCCCATGGGATTGTCGGGCCCCGGCGGTACGATAGCGGGGAGTGGATTGCCGTTTTTGGCATGTTCTTTCCGAATGGAAGGCGTGGGTATCCAACTGGGATTCTTGTTTTTGGCCGTAATCCTTGTCATGCCTTCCGGCGTTTTCCATTCCACGCGCCCGATTCCGACTGGGTGTGTAATCACCCTTTGGGGTTCGCCCGGTTTGGTTTGCGGAAAATAGAACAGCCGCATTGCAGCAAGGTTGATCACAATACCTTGACGCGGAGCATCCGGTAAAACGAATTGGGTTGGGATTACGACTTTGGTACCTGCTTTCGGTAACCAGGGGTCGATTTGGGGGTTGGCGCTGACGATTTCTTCATAACCCAGGTTAAAACGCCGGGCGATATCGGAAAGTGTATCGTCCTCGCGGGCAGTAATGATCTGTAATTTACCGACCACATCTTCACGGGCGGAATCGAAACTGTATTCATGACTTGCAATGGGCATCGGCAACGACCGAGCAACTGGATTGACTGATTGCGTCGGTTGGGTTAGAAATGATTGACATCCGATCAAGAAGAAAAAGCTGCCGATAAAGCTGTATCTCAGAATATAATGCAGCAATGGTGGAAATGTTGGGATCATCCGAATCATATGGGTCAAAAAACAATAAAATCATCAATGGCTCGTCAATTTACAGGTTTTTTCCGCAAGGCTCAATCATTCTGCTGATCAATAGGAATTTCGTTGGTTAAAAGACAGTGCTGTAAAAAATAAAATATTTCCCGAAAAATACTCGAAAACTACCAGAGAATCGCGCTTAACAGGATTGCAAATGCACCATCAACCCGATTTATTTTTCAGTGAGATCAAAGATACTTCGCGGCATACCTCAGGTAATTCTGCGAATGCGCTTAGGATGATGGCACAGCATGATCATCTATCACCAGGGCAGCAGCGCTTTAACCGGCTACTGGATCGCATTGAGAAGTTGAAAGTACAATGGGTCGAAATGCAGATGATGTGCGATGCGCATCGTCCCGTGTACCACCAGATACTGACGCCGCTGCGTGAGCGCCATAGCCTGTGTGTGCGGGAAATGGTGTTTCTGCTGGATAGCCGATTGCAACGTAGAGGCCTAAGTGCACAGCAAGAACGTATTGCTGCAGCCATACTGTGCAATCTCAGTATGCAGTTGATAGTTCAAGGAGATGAAGAAATGAAAGCGCTGCATGACAAGTACAGCAGCGAAAGTTTGTCGCAGAAGGAGGAATCTGCCATGATGGATATGCGCGAAATGATGGAAGACATGCTGGGTGGGCCATTGACCGATGACGAATCCTTGGAAACTGTGAACGATGTTTTTGAAGCGGGTATGAAGCGTTTGCGCGAAGCGGAAGCGGTCAAACGGGAAGCGCGACAAGCTCGGATTCGAAAAAGAAAACCCAGTGCCGCTCAGCTCCAGGCTGAAGCCAATCAGAAGGCGGCAGAAACCACATTGCGCAAAGTTTTTCGTCAACTGGCCAGTGCTTTGCATCCTGATCGTGCCAGTGATTCCGATGAACGCGACCGGAAAACAGTGCTCATGAGCGAAGCCAATGCCGCTTACGATCGTCGTGATTTGGTAGCTTTGTTACAAATCCAACTGCGTGCTGAACTAACGGACACTGCATCCATTGCCAAAATGGCGGATGAGCAAATTGCTGCAATGACGTTATTGCTCAAACAACAAGCCCAGGAACTGGAAAGCGAACTGCAACAGCAACGTCATGAGGTACGCTGTGAATTTGGCCTCAAGTCCTATGAGACGGTGAGCGTGGCTAATCTTAATCGCAATCTCAGGATCGAGGAATCATTTTTTGAAAGCGAGTTGAGCGCGATGCAGCAGGATTTGCAGCAACTGACTGATGACAAATACTTCAAACGCTGGTTAAAAGATCAAAAACGGTTATCCAAGGAGCCCAGGGCGGATATTTTTGATGATTGGCGGTACTGAATTTTCTCGATACGTCGTTGCAGTCCGAAGTGCTGATAACAGACGAAGAAAAATCCATATCTCCTTTATAAGCGTACTGGAAATTTAAACACTACAGAGTTTTTCATATTTGATGAAATCAGGCTATTATGTTGGGATGGAATGGGATTTTGAACATGTGCATGAGATTGGGATAATTTAAAATTGCATCATAATCGGGAGAATACCAATGACTGAACAAAATAACGTGCCGATCGAGAATAAAACGGAAGCAACCGGAAATCAGGCAATGCAGATTAATGTCAAGATGCAGCAAGGTGAGCATGCCGGTCAGCCGCTCTATTCTAATTTTGCTTCGATTCAGGGAGGGCAGGGGGTTGTGATTGTGGACTTTGGTTTTCTTGATCCCCAGACCATGAACACGTTGAATCAACTGGTGCGTGCGGGCAAGAGAGTGCCGGATACCGTTGGCGCAAGGATGTCGTGCCGGATTGCACTGAGTGTTGAAGCCGCACACAATTTGGCGCATCAGCTGAATCAATTGCTGCAAAAAAAATAGTTGGGATTTCTCTGTCACGTTCAGGCAATTGATGCGTGGCTGTTTTATGTGATTGATTTTCTTAATTGGAGAAACGCATGTCTGATGAGAAAGATATTGTGACTCAGGATAAAGATGAGATGACTCAACCGACTACGAAGCAGATTGGTATCAGAATGTTGCCGGGCGAGCACACGGGTCAGCCGTTGTATTCCAATTGCTCGACTGTGAATGGTGGGCAGGGTGTTGTGCTAGTCGATTTCGGTTTCCTTGATCCGCAGAGTCTGAATGCTTTGAATCGAATGGCGAGATCAGGCGAAAAGCTACCGGATGTGGTCAATGTAAAATTGTCCAGCAGGATGGCAATCAGTATCGATACCGCTCATCATTTGTCACAGCAACTGAATCAATTGCTTGGCACTCAGCTTTCTGCTACCGTTGCGCAACAAGGTCAGAAAAATACGAAAGAACCATCGATGCAGACTGATTCGAGTGCGCTGGGAGAAGGTGGCTTGGATACTCAGAAAAATGATAAGAGCGGTTTCCGGTTTCCATGGTCAAAGAAGACTCACTAATCATCATCAAGTCAATCAGATAATTGGGAACCGGGATTATCTGATTGACTCAACAATTAAAACTGGTAATACAATTACTCCCTAGTCGCTCTTTTTACGCAATGGAATTTTCTTAAATAGCGGTATGAGAAATAATCCGATCAGTGCACCAATCAGCATTATTCCGTAATTTCTCAAATCCGGGTCGGAAAAATTGGTCATTTCCAGTGTTAGTAAGTTCTTTTCAGTTTTGCCTGAAGGCTTACTAGAAACTTTCGGCAAGTCCTCGGCTTCATAGCGATCGTTGACATTATATGGCGTTAGACCTGGAATGCTGGGAATGTCTTTTCCGCCTTTCCCCACCACTAATTGCGCCTTCATGCCCTTTTCCATGTGATGAGAAATATCGCAGTGCACCAGATAGGTGTCATCGGAGCCTGGTACGATGATCGTGCCGGATACGGTTTTGGGGCCAGTGACTTCCAGATGGAACATGCCATATTTATAAAGATATTTAGGCAGGCCGTGCATCATGAATTGGTGGCGGACACTATCTTCGTTGATAAAATGCCAGGTAACTTTAGAGCAGGGCTTTACGTGCCACTGTTGCTGATCAAACGCGAAAGCGGTGCCCGGGAATTTCGCGGAGTACTTTCTGCCGGCACGTACGGTAATTTCAACCTCTTCCGAAATACTTTGACAGCTGCTGGGCAGTTTATCCAGATTCTGTCCCATGATCATGGTGCCTTCGTGATCCATGATGTGGTCGTCATCCATGTGGTGATGGTGATGCATATCGCCATGATCCATAGCATGCGTATCGTGAGCACTGTGATCAATATCGTGATCATGCCCATGATCAGTATCATCCGCACCATGCTCGCCAGCATGATCGACTGCGGCGCCGGTTTTTGTGCTGATGCTATGGCCACTGTGATCATGCTTATCCTGATCCATACTATGTTCGCTATGATCATGCGCATCATGATCCATGTCGTGACCGCTGTGATCTTGTTTTTCTTGTTCGCTAGATTTATCTTGCTGCTGCGCAGTTGCCGGTATGTTGAACGCAAGAATACCGGCAAGTAAGAAAATAATTGTTGTAGTCTTAGCCATTATTGGTTACTCCCTTTTGGGCTTTTTAGGCGTGCGATTGCTGCTGTGGCGCTTTGCTTGATTTGTCCCCATCGGGCGAAAATCAAATAGACCAGAAGCCCTGCCAGTAAACCATAGAGTGCATTAAGCAGCGAAGTTTGTGTCGCAGTATCCAAGCCTGTGCGTTCACCCGGAGATCCCAAGCTCGCCCATTCATCCAGATCCTGCCAGATGGGGAGCCTTCTTTCAAAGTATTCCTTGGTGAAATACTTGTTCAAATCAATACCAAAATGACTCACCTTCGGCATGCCGTCTTTACCCAAATACGATGTGTAAACGATCGAGCTCATGCTGCCGCCTTCGGCCATGCCGTCCGTGGTGATTCCTTTTTCCCGGTGATCATGAATCAGCCAGTCACCTTCGCCGTAGCTATGTTTGCCGTCATTGACGGTTTCCAGCTTCAGATCAAGGCGCTGTGCCGGTGCAATATCAAATACGTCACGCATGATCTGCGCCATCGGATTGTGTTCCACGCCATCATAATGCGTGATTGTGGCATGATGACCGTGCGTATGAACGGCGATCTGTTCGCCGCCACTATTGAGCAGCCGCAGTTTAATTTTTTGATCCGGTTCAACAATGATGAGCGATTCTCTGAGTGTGTAAGGGAATGAAAGGCCGTTCAAAGTAAAATAATCTTCGGTTGAGTCGGTAATGTCATAGCGCCGGTTCATATCACGCGCAATGAGTCTGGGGTCGTTATGTTTCTGGATGATCTCGCCCAATTGCTTATCCATTGCGTGATAGTGCAGATCGTACTCTTGATCGAACTGCTCACGCACCGCAACCGAAGGATGGCGCACATGACCTGCGCCGATATTCAGCGTTTGCAACCAGTTATTCGGTCTATTTTCTTCAACGATAATCATCCCAGCAAGCCCCATGGCCAAGTGGGTGTGGGTTTGTACGTGACAGTGATAAAACATGGTGCCAGGTTGGCGCGCCTGGAACTGATAAATACGGCGTTCGCCCGGCATCAGTTCCACTTCGCTGGTTTGCGGTACACCGTCTTGGCCACCGTGTTCGCCGTGCGAGAATGGGTGATCAACGCCGTGCAGATGAATACTATGAGGGAAATAATGAGTATTCTCCAGTACGATTTGCACGATGTCACCGACTTCGACACGAATGACCGGCGAAGGTAATCTCAACAGCGGATTCGCACGGATACTCTCGAAATTTTCAGTCGACATACCGCTCATCTTGGGCGCGAAAACCCATGCGCCGGGCTGTATACCGGGGGCAATATCAAAGGTTGGAAGCACCCCGGGAAAATCGGGTGTTTTGCCGTTTAATTCCATGATTTCCAGTTTGATGATAATTCGGTCGGGATCACCATCGCCATCCAGATCGTCGGTTTTGATGATGGCGTCTGGCGAGAGTCCCGTCTTCATCAGAGTATCCATCGAGATATTATTGGTTCCTTTGACCGCCGCTGCGATCCACGCGGGATTATCCGGGCTGCAACCTGGAGATGCTTCAATTTTGACACCATCAATTTCCTGAGCTTCCCGCCATGCGGCAGAAATGATGGGATCGCACATGGGTTCAGCGGTTAATGCCGCAGGGTCAACTTTTATAGTTTCAGGTAACTTTAAGGATGCCTGAGCAGTCACTGCTGCCGACATCATGCAGAAAGTCAATAGGGCAAAAAAAATATGGACAGGCATATATAGCGCACCTTTAAATTTTATTGAGCATTAAAAATAGAGTTGATCGAATATGCACATTGAGTGATCGAAGCCGGTTTTAATGATCAGGATCAATTTAATAAGCCAGATCGAGAGGTACAAATACTCAACTGCGTATCCGGAGGCAGGTAAAATAATGCGGAATATCTTATCTTCATCTATGCAATACTTCTACATTGTTCGTCAAACTATCACTATAGATATTATACAGAACCCTATTATGCTTTTGTGGTTTTTCCATAATCTGATGGATGTTAAATTTATAACTTACTGAGCAAATTGATCGAGTGGCAATCTCTATTTTTTCAATGTTTTTGAATTATCCTTGTTTTTTAACGATTCTTAAAAAGAAATGCGCTAATTCTTTTTACTATGGATTGGCGTGTTGTCTATTGGCAGGTTGTGGAGGCAGCGAGCCGGATCAGCCAACAGCCGGAACGAATCCGGTCATTGCGGTGACATTTATGGTTGCTGAGCCGGTAAATATGCCCATGAGCCTTGAAACAATCGCGCAAACCGAGGGTGCAAAAGAAATCGAGGTCCGTCCGCGTGTCGGTGGAATTTTACTCAAGCGCTGGTATGACGAGGGTGCGGCAGTTGTTGCGGGACAGCCGCTATTTTTAATCGATCCCGAGCCTTTTCAGAATGCTTTGAATGAGGCGGGAGCCTTACTGCGCGAGCAGGAAGTTCGGGTATTACGCGCCAGAACCGATGAAAATCGTCAAAGACAGTTGCTGGCGGAAAATTTTGTCAGTCAGCGCGCTCATGAATTGACCACAGCAGATCTCGCGATAGAAGAAGCTGCCTTACAAGCAGCAAAAGTCCGCGTTCGGCAAGCGCAGCTCAATCTTTCCTATACTACCGTTAAAGCGCCTGTCAGTGGGATGACCGGGCGTGCACAATTTTCCGAAGGCGCATTGGTGTCCGCTAATAGCAGCCTGCTGACGACATTGGCGCAGCTGTCTCCGATATGGGTGCGGTTCAGTTTCTCTGATAATGAAGTTGCCAGGTTCGGCGGGCATTTGAACGAAAAGAATGTGCATAGTGTGCAAATGATTCTTGCGGATGGTTCCGAGTATCAACAGACGGGCAAGATCAATTTTGCCGCCAGTAGAATTGATCCTATGCTCGGCACACAGCAATTACGCGCCACGTTTGACAATGCCGATCAGCGCATACTGCCCGGGCAATTTGTGCGGGTGCGGGTTATCGCCGGGGAATCGAGAACGGTATACGTCGTTCCCCAGGTTGCAGTGCTAAGCTCGGATTTAGGGCGCTTCGTTTATGTCATTGATGAACATAATGCTGTCGTTCAGCGTGCTGTTATCGCCGGAGATTGGATTGGCAAGGATTGGATCATTTTGGATGGATTACATGTGGGAGATCGGGTGGTGGTGGATAATCTCATCAAATTGTCGCCCGGGAAAACGGTCGACCCGCAATTACGGGATGTGCCATCGTCATGATGGATAATCCGATCTATGGCTAGATTTTTTATTGAGCGGCCGATCTTTGCATCGGTTTTGTCGATCATTATTGTGCTTGCAGGATTGGCGGCTGCCATGCAATTGCCGATTGAGCAGTACCCGAGGATTACGCCTCCCACCGTCATTGTGACCGCAAATTTCCCCGGTGCCAGTGCCGAAACGGTCATCAAAACAGTGGCTGCGCCGATTGAAGAGAAGCTCAGTGCCATTGAGGGTTTGTTGTACTTTAATTCCAGCGCTGATTCGAGTGGGCGCCTGACGATCACCGTCACATTTGAAATTGGCACCGATGTCGATCGCGCAACGTTCAATGTCAGCAATGAAGTGAATACCGCATTGGCGCGTTTACCCGATGAAGTCAGGCGTACCGGAATTACCATCCAGAAACGCACCAATGATCTGTTGCTGGTTTTCGCGGTAACTTCCCAGGACCCTCAGCATACAGGGCTTTTTCTAAGCAACTTCATTACCAATAATATTCTGGATGACATCAGGCGTGCGCCGGGTGTTGGGGAAGCCAGAATTTTTGGCGCCCAGGATTATTCCATGAGGATTTGGTTGAGGCCGGATCGAATGGCGCAACTGGGCATTACAACCAGCGATATTGCAACCGCTATCCGGGCGCAGAATGCGCAACCCGCGGTGGGGAAGATAGGGCAGGAACCTGCCTTGGCCGATCAGCAATTGGTTTATACCGTCACTGCGAAAGGCCGGTTATTAGAACCCGAACAATTTGAGAATATCATCTTGCGTTCGGATGGCGCGCACGGTGTGTTGTATTTAAAAGATGTTGCGCGGATCGAACTGGGAGCGCAAGACTATTCAACCCGGACCTTGCTGAATGGACAGCCGGGTTTGGGTATCGGTGTTTTTTTACGTTCCGGGGCCAATGCGCTGGATACGGCCGCAGCGGTTAAAGCCCGGATGAATGAGCTGCAGCATTATTTCCCTGAGGGTGTGCAATACGTTATTTCCTATGATATCAGTGTGTTTGTCAAAGCCTCCATTTGGGAAGTGATCAAAACCCTGGGAGAAGCCATGTTGCTGGTGGTTCTGGTGGTTTATCTGTTTCTGCAAAGCTGGCGCGCCACACTGATTCCCATTATCGCCATCCCGATCTCTTTGATCGGCACGTTTGCCGGACTCTGGTTGCTGGGGTACTCGATCAATACCTTGACACTCTTTGCCATGGTGCTCTCAATCGGCATTGTGGTCGATGATGCGATTGTGGTGCTGGAAAATATCGAGCGCTTAATGACGCAAGAAAAATTGTCACCGATGAATGCCGCGATCAAGGCGATGCAACAGGTATCCAGCGCCGTGGTGGCGATGACCATGGTTCTGGTGGCGGTTTTTATTCCGGTGGCATTTTTAGGAGGCATAGCCGGTGAGTTGTATCGGCAGTTTGCTGTAACGGTGGCGGTGGCGGGCGTTATTTCCGGCATTGTGGCTTTGACGTTAACGCCCACTTTGTGCGCGGTTTTACTCCGGCCCACGCATCGTCAATCGGTTTTCTTTACCTGGTTCAACACACATTTTGAGCAAGTGCGCAGATTTTATGTGGGCATGGTGGGCCTGAGTCTGCGCCACTCGATTCGATGCGTATTGATTTTCGCGTTGGTGATTGTGGGGCTGATGGTTCTGGTGAAGCATATTCCAGAGAGCTTGGTTCCTGCGGAAGATCAAGGTTTCGTGATTGCAGCGGTGATTCTGCCCGATAGTGCCACGCTGGCAAGAACCGTGCAAACCGCTGACGCCGTTGTTGCCGAGCTGATGAGCAAGGAGCCCGCGGTGATTTTTCAGTTTGCGGTGAATGGACTGGATTTTATTGGCGGCGGGAACAAAACGAATGTATCGACCATATTCCTGCGTTTGAAAGATTGGTCGGAACGTACGGTCAGCGCGGAAGAAACGGTCAAGAAGATATTTCAAGTGGGTGCTCAGCAACCGGATGGTCTGGCGATTGCCTTTAATCCACCGGCGATACGGGGACTGGGCAGTACCGGCGGGTTTGAATTATTTGTGCAGAGCCGTACGGGCTCCGATACTGCACAGTTAGCCGTGGTGGTGAATGAATTCATGCAGGCGTTGAGGCAAGAACCCAGGCTGGCGACAGTGAATTCATTTTTGCGCTCGTCGGTACCGCAGTATTTTATCGAAGTGGATGAAGCTAAAGCCGTCGCGCAAGGGGTTGCTATCGCGGATATTTATGACACGCTGCAAAGCACGATGGGAACATTCTATGTCAATGATTTCAATCGCTTTGGGCGGACGTATCGCGTGCAGCTACAGGCTGAGGCCGCGTTCCGCATGAAAGCGGAGGACTTGGGGAAAGTCTACGTGCGCGCGCAATCGGGTGCGATGGTGCCTTTGTCAGCCTTGAGCACAGTCAAGCACATCGTGGGTGCGGAACAACTGGAGCGATTCAATGGCCTGCTGGCGGCGAAAATCATGGGGAGCGGCGCCAGCGGTGTCAGCTCCGGCGAGGCCATTGCGTTGGTCGAAAGCATTGCAGCCACAACCTTGCCGGAAGGCTATCAAATTGCCTGGACCGGCGCCGCATTTCAGGAAAAAAGACTGGGTTCGGCGGCGATCTTCGCCTTCAGTCTTGCGGTCGCGATGGTTTTCCTGATTCTGGCTGCGCAATTTGAAACCTGGGCACTGCCCGTGGCCGTCATTATGGCGATTCCGTTTGCGATGCTCGGTGCATTAGCTGCCATTTTGCTGCGTGGGATGCCCAATGATATTTATTTTCAGATCGGCATGGTGACGTTGATCGGGTTGACGGCAAAAAATGCGATTCTGCTGGTTGAATTTGCCAGCCAGAGAATGAAGCAAGGCGTGGATGCTGCACAGGCAGCGATTCAATCCGCGCAGTTGCGTTTTCGTCCGATCGTAATGACTTCGATGGCGTTTATATTAGGCGTGGTTCCTCTGGTCATCGCCACCGGCGCCGGCTCCGCAGCGCGCCAATCGATGGGAACCGGCGTTTTTGGCGGCATGATCATGGCGACTACCGTCGCCACTATTTTTGTGCCATTATTTTTTTCCTGGTTTGTGCGTAAACACGAACCTAAGCGACCTGATACGCAACAAAATCTAATACAAAAGCCACAACGATCTGATAAGCCTGACAGGGATTCGCGAGATTGACGAATTACGTGTCAAAGCTTCTCGAATAATAAGGATTATTCACACCCGGAAATGGCGCATTGCGATTTCCTCTCCAAAGCTATTAGCTATAGCAATACCTATCAAAGAAATATCGAATCATCCAGTTTTTAATCCTCTGGAAATACTTACGGAAACCTTTGCACGGTTACTACGCGGCACGATAATTGCGTTAAAAATTCGCGAAAAATGCTCATTTACCCCGTGTAAACTCCGCTTTTTCGCAAATTTTTGCCTTATTCTTGTACCGCTCATGACACCGTGCAAAGGTCTCTTACGGTTTTAAGACACGATCTAAATCATGGTTGTTTAGGAGGTAAATTCGAGTCAGCTTTGATTTATATCAATCTTATGCCTCTCATAACACTTTAATATTTCACATAATGTCATTTTACTGATAAGCCTCTCTTAGAAAGGAATTTTTATCATGGAAACCTTCAGCATTAATTTATCCACTCTTGATGGCAATAACGGCTTCCGGTTGGATGGAATAGGAGGTAGTTCTTATTATGCTACTCACTCCGGTTCTTCGGTCAGCAGTGCAGGCGATATTGATGGCGATGGTTTTGATGATGTAATTATCGGTTCTCCTGGCTTTAATAGACGTTACGGCGATGGCTATGCTTTTATCGTGTTCGGTCAGGAATCAGGCTTTAGTGCCACAATGGCTTTATCTGATCTAAATGGCGAGGATGGTTTTCGCATACAAGGAAGAGTTGTAAGTAGTCTAGGCGCATCAGTGAGTGGAGATGGAGATATTAATGGGGATGGTTTTGATGACGTGCTTGTGGGTGCGCCGAGTAGATCAGAATATCGTGAGGGCTACGTGGTTGTGGTTTATGGCAGCACCGCTGGCTTTAGTCCCGTGTTGCGATCTCACAACATTCACGGTGAATATGACATAAGCGGCGATACTGGATTTGTCATAAAAGGTGAGTTTCCGGAGATTCGTCATTCAGGTGTTTCAGTCAGCGTGGCCGGTGATATTAATGGCGATGGTTATGATGATATGGTTATCGCTGCAGCGCTTTCTGGATATCAGGATACCGAGAGGCAAGGTGACAGCTTTGTCGTGTTTGGCAAAGCTTCTCGGTCTGATACGGTGGCGCTCTCCGGCTTGGATGGTGATAACGGCTTCCGCTTGACCGGTGGCGATGTGAGGGGTGTGAATAGTGCGGGAGACGTCAATGGCGATGGTCTTGATGATTTTACTGCAGGGAGTTACGTGGTATTTGGCCAGACTGCACTTTTTAATCCTACCCTGGATGTGTCTATGTTGGATGGCAGTAATGGATTTCATTTGCAAGGAAGTCAAGTTGGGGGTAGTAGTATGTATCTTCGAAGTAAAGATCAAAAGGAGATTGGCAAGGCAGGCGATGTCAATGGCGACGGATATGGTGATTTAATAGTGAGAGGGATGGATCCGAGTGGAAATGGAGCTAGCATCAGCTATGTGGTATTCGGAAAAGCACAATTCGATGCCACGCTGGATTTATCCACTCTCGATACTACAATGGGGTTTCGTCTGGAGAGCGTGACAGCAGGTGAGGGACAATACGGAATGGTCAGTGGCGCAGGAGATATCAATGGGGATGGTTTTGACGATTTAATTGTGGGTGCTGCCGCAGCTGATCCCAATGGCGAAGATTCCGGCTCCAGTTATGTTGTATTCGGCGGCGATTTTACTCATTCGGTGACTTTTATGGGCGATTCCGAGGATGATGATTTTACCGGTACCAAAGCGGCAGAGAGTTTCGTGGCTGGAGAGGGCAATGATAGGATGATCGGCCGTGGCGGGGCGGATGTGTTTCATGGCGGTCCAGGCAGGGATTATATTCGGATAGCGGATTCAAACTTTCAGTGGGTGGATGGCGGAGCGGGAAACGATATTCTGGGATTGGCCGGTAACGGCTTTAACCTCGATCTGAGTAGCGTTCGGGGCAAGATTCATGGGATCGAAACCATTGGTTTATACGGTGTCGGGGACAATACGTTGACTTTGACTGCACTGGATGTACTTAATCTATCGGATAGCACGAATATCCTGAAAATAAAAGGCGATACGGGGGATAGCGTGGTTGGTCTAAGCAGCGGTTGGACAGAGGGCGGCGTTCACGGTAACTTCCATACCTTTACGCAAGGTGAGGCGATGATACTGGTTGGCGTGAATGTGACGACGGATTTCCTTGTGGCTTGACAAATTGTTTAACAACTATCCGTAAGTTAGGAAAGGTTGGAAAGCTTACATTTTCTGACCTGTTTTAGGCGTGGTAACTACCTGTATAGTTTACAAGCTTGCCGCTGTTTTTTTAAACGCCGCTCTGGCTTTTTAAAAACTTATGAATGAATTTTCTGAAAAGAGTAGCGGAAGTGTGCTTGGTCTGCTCGATACCGGGAAGTGAATTTTTATAAGGGGTTTTGACTATGGCAATACCAATAATTGATGTATCTGCACTTAATGGTAGTAATGGTTTTCGCGTGGATAGACATCGCTATGATTACTATATTAGATCAGTGAGTAGTGCAGGGGATTTTAATGGCGATGGGTTTGATGATGTGATGGTTGGCGCTTCTTATTTTTCTCGCGGTGCTTCTCCCAATGGCACGGGTTTCGTAGTATTTGGCAAGGCTTCCGGTTTTAGTGCTGCGACAAAATTAGGGCTTCTGGATGGTAATGATGGTTTCCGCTTTCAAAATGCCTCTCGCTCTCTCCCGTATTTGGTCAGTGAAGCAGGAGACTTCAATGGCGATGGGTTTGATGATGTAATCATAGGTGCTCCAGGTTTTTATGACTATTATGGCAATCCACAGATCATCGAGGCTGATAGTTATATGGTGTTTGGACGAGCTTCCGGGTTGGATGCAACAATGAGGTTATCCGACCTTGATGGGACTAATGGGTTTCGATTGGATGTGGAAGGAATGTTCGTTTCAGTCGATAGTGCTGGAGATATGAATGGCGACGGTTTTGACGATGTGATGGTTACTGCCCAGGGCAATAACCTTTCCCCATTCTCTTACGTGGTATTTGGCAAGGCATCGGGTTTTGATGCGGCGATAGATTTATCCAGTCTCGATGGCAATAATGGTTTCCGGCTGGAAGGGAAAGGAGCATTCTTAAATGGAGGGTTGGGAGCATTCAGCAGTGCAGGCGATATCAATGGTGACGGATTCGCTGATGTGATTGCCAATGGGACTGGCGTGGTGTTTGGCAAGGCTTCGGGTTTTGAAGCCACGATGGATTTATCTAGTCTTGATGGCAGTAATGGTTTTCGTTTGGTTGCGGAGGCAGTGTACGACGAATTGGGCAGTTGGGCCAGTAGTGCCGGAGATGTCAATGGAGATGGTTTTGGTGATTTGATTGTCGGTGCTCCTGGAACTGACTTTAATGGGGACTCTTCCGGTTCCAGCTATGTGATATTTGGCAAAGCTTCCGGCTTTAGTGCCACGATGCACTTATCCGAGGTTGATGGCAACAATGGTTTTCGACTGGATGGGGTGGCGGCGCAGGATCGTTCCGGTAGCTCAGTCAGCAGCGTAGGAGATTTCAATGGGGATGGTTTTGATGATGTGCTTGTCGGTGAGCATGACACCGGTGCCTGTTATGTGGTGTTTGGTAAGGCATCGGTGTTTGATGCTGTATTGAATTTATCCAGTTTGGACAGCAATAATGGGCTTCGTCTGGAAGGAAATGTGAGGGATTTTGCTTCTTCGATCAGTAGTGCCGGGGATGTGAACAATGATGGTTTTGATGACCTGATTCTCGGTGATCCGAGTAACAGCTACGTAATTTTCGGTCGCAGCAGCTTTGTTGATGAGGTGGATTTCCCCGGGACTTCCGGAGATGATATTTTCACCGGCACCAAAGCGGCGGAGAGCTTTGAGGGTGGCGCTGGTAACGATCGCATGATCGGCCGTGGTGGTGCGGATTCGTTCGATGGCGGTGCGGGTAATGATTACATTCGCATATTAGGCGATGACTTCCAGCTTGCCGATGGCGGCCCAGGCACTGACATTCTAGGACTGGCAGGCAGCGAATTTAATCTGGATCTATCCAGCGTGATCGATAAAATTGACGGGATTGAGACCATCGCTTTATATGGCGTTGGCGACAATACGCTGACCGTGACAGCGCAGGATGTGATCGATCTGTCGGATACGACAAATACCTTGAAGATCAAAGGCAACGCCGGAGACAGCGTGGTTGGTCTGAACAGCGGTTGGGCTGATGGTGGCGTTCACGGTAACTTCCATACCTTTAAGCAAGGGGAAGCGGTGCTGCTTATCGGGGTGGATGTGACGACGGATTTTCCGATAATTTAACAAGTTTTTTAAGAATTCTCTGAGACCTTTGCACGGTGTCATGAGCGGTACCAGAATAAGGCAAAAATTTGCGAAAAAGCGGAGTTTACACGAGGTAAATGAGCATTTTTCGCAAATTCTTAACGCAATTATCGTGCCGCGTAGTAACCGTGCAAAGGTCTCTCTCTGTATTACTATTAGAAACAGGTCGGAAAGCATGGATTTTTTGACCTGTTTTTTTGCCTAACTTGCGCTTAAGGGTTATACAGACTCCATTAGTCCTAATTGCTTTGACTAAATACAATCTCTATAACTAATTAAACGAATAGGATAGGATAAAAAATCAGTTAACTTGTTGTCCTGAATTTATTTCTGGCAATAAAAAAAGCCACTTAAGATTAAGTGGCTTTTCAACTAACAAGGGGATTTTATTAATTAACTTGACTATTGCTGCTGCCGCTTACAAATTGCGGTGTTTGACTCTCACCCGCTAATTGGTAATGTATCGCTACTTGAGCTTTATTCTCAGCTACAATTTTTTCATATTCACGAATATTGGCTTTCTCATGTGATTGAAAGTCCTGACCTCTACGGCCATAGTAATAAGGCCTGTCTTCATAATCTTCCAATGCAGCTTTATGTTGTACCAACTTATCTTCAGCTTCTTTTAATAAAAGTTCATGATGTTTTGCCAATTGCAGATGTTCTTGAGCGGTTAAAATTTCTTCAGCGCTTGCAGAACTGAAGGGCAGGCCAACAAAAAATAAAGCAGCGATTAATGATATTGCTGTAATAGTTTTTTGAGTTTTCATGATTTTTGCCTCCGAAATAAATTTCAACGATTGAGTACATATTAATGACTCCGGCATCGAAAATAAATCGGGAAACCCTTGATTCTTATACTGGGGAAACCATTGTTGATCTCTAAGGAAAACCATTAGAATCGATGGCAATGACCGTTGTATCTAGGTTCTGACAAGAGTATTAAAGTCAAACCAGCAACTCATGCACCAAAATTTGTTCAATTGCTTTGCTTTCAATCTTTACAAATACAAGGTTGCAATATCTGATTTGTCCTGATACGACTGCTTCAGCAGAGCATGCGTTTTTCAGAGAACTTCCCGTTGTTTTCCAGGCACTCCTCAAGCTTCTTCAAAACCTACACACACTGTCAGAATCATCTGAATTGTCATCGAAGGATTTTTATGCCACAGTGCCTGATCTCGTCAACGTATTCTAATAAAAATAATTTAAATGAACGATTTGCAGTATGTGCGATGGAATATTTAGCTGATAAGCATCCGGTCTCAAATTACCTGATTCAGGTTAGATGACGGTGAATTAGTTCAGCATTGATGGATGACCTGCAAATCACTTCTTATTTGGAAGCAAAAATAATGGCAACGACAAGTATTAATCTGGCTGACCTTGATGGCAGCAACGGATTTCGCCTACAAAACGGACGAATGGTCACGGAAGCTGGAGATATCAATGGCGATGGTTTTAGTGATTTTATAAGCGGTACTTACGCGGTATTTGGCACAGCTTCGGGGTTTGATAGAGAGCTGGATCTTTCCAGTCTCAATGGCAGCAATGGTTTTGGACTAATTGATAATTATGGAGCACTAAGTCCGGCGGGAGATATCAATGGGGATGGATTTGATGACATTTTTGTTAGCACTGGTAGTGACATTATTGATTTCAAATATGTTGTGTTTGGGAAAGCGGCTGATTTTAATGCAACTCTAGGCATAGATGATCTGGAAGATGCTGCTAATGGTTTCCTGGTGATCCAAGCTGGTGGAGGAGAGAACAGTACTACAGCCATTAGTGCAGGGGATGTCAATGGTGATGGCTATGATGATATGTTTGTTGGGCAATATATTTTTAGGGGCGACAACTATGGATACTACGCTAGTTCCAGTAATCATTATGTAGTGTTTGGAATGCCTGTCGGTTTTGGTTCAGCGTTAGATCTAACTAGTCTTGATGGTAACAATGGTTTTAGGCTAGATGCAGTGGATAACGATGGGTCGGGAAGGACGCTTAGTGATGCAGGGGATATTAATGGCGACGGGTTTGATGATTTGATTATAGGTGCTCCGGATGCTTATCATAGCTACGTTGTATTTGGCAAGGCGTCGGGGTTTGAAGCTACGATGAACTTATCTGAACTTGATGGTAGCGACGGTTTTATATTGAATGGTGCAGGGAGAAATGTAAGTAACGCGGGGGATGTGGACGGGGATAGTTTTGATGATGTGATTATAGGGTCTCCCTACGCTAGTTTTGGCGGCGATGAATCCGGGTCCAGTTTTGTAGTGTTTGGCAAGGCTTCAGGGTTTGATGCCGCAGTGGATTTGACAAGTCTCGATGGCAAAAATGGCTTCCGCCTGGATGGCGAGGCGGCAGGTGATAGTTTAGGATTATCAGTCAGTAATGCAGGAGATGTGAATGGCGATGGATTTGATGATGTTATTGTTGGTGCACCCCGAGCGCATGTGAATGGCGATATATCGGGTTCCAGCTATGTGCTCTTTGGCAAGGTTTCGGGTTTTGATGCTGTGATTAATTTACCCGAACTCGATAGTAGTGCCGGCTTTCGATTGGATGGTGTAGGTCGAAATTATTCCGGTTGGACTGTCAGTGGTGCAGGTGATATTAATGGCGATGGTTTTGATGATTTGAATGTTAGGGACCGACCTTTCACTGAAGAATTTAATTACGTGATTTTCGGCAGAAGTGACTTTACCAATGAAGTCGATTTTCCTGGTACGCCTGGAGATGATATTTTCACAGGCACTTCCGGTGCAGAGAGCTTTGAAGGTGGAGATGGCAACGACAGCATGATCGGTCGTGGTGGGGCGGATTCGTTCGATGGCGGTGCAGGTAACGATTACATCCGCATATCGGATGACACTTTCCAGTTTGTCGATGGTGGTTCGGGCACCGATACCCTGGGATTGGCCGGAAGCAACTTTAATCTGGATCTATCCAGCGTGATCGATAACATTCATGGTATCGAGACTATCGCTTTATATGGTGTCGGAGATAATTCGTTGGCGTTGACGGCGCAGGATGTCATCGATCTATCGGGTGAGACGAATACGCTGAAAATCAAAGGCAACGCCGGCGATAGCGTGGTTGGGCTGAGCAGCGGTTGGACGGATGGGGGTGTTCACGGCAATTTCCACGAATATACGCAAGGTGATGCCGTGATGCTGATCGGAGTGGATGTGACGACAGATTTTCCGGTGATTTGACAGGGTGTTGGAAACAGATACAGAATGTTCATTTATGATGTGTAAATTGTGTTCTTTGTCTTGTATTGACTGCCTTAGAAAGGTTTTTCACAATGCCCGGTTTTATTAAGATTGATGGTGCTCAAACTATAAATTTAAACGTCAGGATATGAATGGATACTAACGAGACTACTCCCGCGCCTGCACCGATGCTCGAAATGAGTACTTCCCGCCAAATGTTGTCTTGGTTGGCCGAACAGAAGCTATCCATCGCTTTCACTACCTACCAGGTGGGTAAGCTGTATTTTATCGGCCTCAAGCCCGACAATGGGCTTTCGGTATTTGAACGTAGTTTTAACCGCTGCATGGGTTTATGCACGACGCCAAACGGTTTGTATATGAGCAGCTTGTATCAGGTTTGGCGCTTTGAAAACGTATTCGAGGCGGGACAGCAGCAGGATGGTTTTGACCGGTTATATGTGCCGCAGATGGGCTATACCACGGGCGATCTGGATATTCACGACATGGCGGTGGATAGCGATGGCCGTCTGGTGTTTGTCAATACGTTATTTGGCTGTTTGGCGGCATTGAGCGAAACGCATAGTTTCAAACCAATCTGGCAACCTTTCTTTATCAGCAAATTAGCGGCGGAAGATCGCTGCCATCTGAATGGCCTGGCGTTGAGAGACGGGCAGCCGGCTTATGTGACTGCGGTAGGGCAATGCGATGTAGCCGATGGCTGGCGTGAGCATCGGGCTGGTGGTGGTATTGTCATCGACGTGCAGCGCAATGAAGTCGTTTGTGGGGGATTGTCGATGCCGCATTCGCCGCGCTGGCATAATGGCAAATTGTGGTTGCTTAATTCCGGTACAGGGGATTTCGGGTATGTTGATCTCGCATCCGGGCGCTTTGAGCCGTTGTGCTTTTGTCCTGGCTATATGCGTGGTTTGAGTTTTCATGGCGATTTTGCTTTGGTGGGTTTATCCAAGCCGCGCGAAAACAAAACATTTAGCGGCTTGGCGTTGGATGATCATCTTAAATCGCGTAATGCAGAAGCGCGTTGCGGCATTCAGGTGATCGATTTACGCAGCGGGGATATCGTTCATTGGTTGCGTATCGAGGGCGTGGTTGAGGAGTTGTATGATGTGGTTACTTTGCCCCGCGTGCGCCGGCCCATGGCACTGGGTTTCAAGACGGATGAGATTCGCCGGGTATTGAGCATTGAGACCTAGGAGGTCGGACTCAAGGCTATATACCCCTTGGTTACGATTGCTTAAATCCGGCAGACTTCCGGATTGCAGGATTGAGCGTAAACTGTATTCAGCAGGTGAGATTACTAAACCGATGAGATGATTTCTTCTCTGGTTCTGGTGAAGATTCAAATTCATAACGCCTGATGTCAATCCTTGCCCTTAAGCACAAGATACTGAATTCACCCTATTTGTGGACTGTTTGCAAACGGCTTGCCTCGTGCAATGGACGGGTTTTCAGCTACAATTACAGATATGAATTCGAGTAAGACAAAAATGCTGTCACCCATTCAGAAAAAATTGGGAGATACCAATATAATTTTAGTGGGCATGATGGGTGCCGGGAAAACGACGATCGGTAAAGCATTGTCGAATTCTCTCTGTAAAGCTTTTGTTGATTCCGACCATGAGATTCAGAGGCGGACTGGTGTAAAGATTCCCGTGATATTTGAAATCGAGGGAGAGGCCGGTTTTCGTAAGCGTGAATCAGAAGTATTGGCAGGATTGGTAGAAAAGAAAAATATCATTCTGGCGACCGGTGGAGGTGCGGTACTAAATGCAGAAAACCGCCAATTATTGAGACAGGGTGGAATTGTTATCTATCTGCGGGCATCGGTTAATGATTTATATCGACGAACCCGCCATGACAAAAACAGACCCTTGCTGCAGGCGACCGAAAACTTATACGCGCGATTGAATGAGCTCTATATGCAACGGGATGCGCTCTATCGTGAAACGGCCCATGTCATCATTGATAGCGGAAAGCAAGGGGTGCGTTTTCTAGTGCAAAAACTGATCAACAAATTAATATCTACAGATTTCAATACAATCATGCAGAAAAATCCTGGGAATACTATACAGACCGTCGCTGTCGATTTTACCCCTTCATTGGAGAAACGAAGTTATCCGATACATATTGGTTATGGAATTTTGCAGCAAGTTGACTTGATTGCTTCCTGCTTGCCGCAAAAACGGGTAGCTATCGTAAGTAATACCACCGTCGCTCCCCTTTACCTGAATAAGCTGCGTATTCGATTGGAGGAGAAAGGCGTGAGCTCCGTTCCAATTATTCTTCCGGATGGTGAAGCTTACAAAAACTGGGAAACTTTAAATTTAATTTTTGATGCGTTACTGGAAAATCACTGTGAGCGCAATACTGCGATACTAGCGCTAGGTGGAGGTGTGATTGGCGATCTGTCCGGTTTTGCAGCAGCGACTTATCTGCGCGGTGTGCCTTTTATTCAGATACCGACAACATTGTTGGCGCAGGTGGATTCCTCAGTGGGTGGAAAAACCGGAATCAATCATCCATTAGGCAAGAATATGATCGGAGCATTTTATCAGCCGCGTATGGTGTTAACCGATAGTGCAACCTTGAATACCTTGCCGGATAGGGAGTTGCGTGCCGGATTGGCCGAGATCATTAAATACGGGTTGATCCGTGACCCTGCTTTTTTTGAATGGCTGGAACAAAATATGCATCGCTTGCTTGCGCGCGACCCGGTGATACTGAATGAAGCCATTCAACGCAGCTGCGAAAACAAAGCGGAAATAGTAGCTGCGGATGAGAAGGAAAAAGGGATCAGAGCGTTGCTAAATCTGGGTCATACCTTTGGGCATGCGATTGAAAATGGCATGGGCTATGGTGTTTGGCTGCATGGTGAAGCCGTAGCGGCAGGAACGGTAATGGCAGCTGAGTTGTCGCGTCGCATGAAGCTGATCAGCGAGGCTGATGTTCAGCGTATCCGCAGAATTCTTTTACAGGCTGAATTGCCGGTTGTCGCCCCTAAAATGCAGGTGGAAAAATATTTGCAGTTGATGACTTTGGATAAAAAGGTGGAAGCTGGAAAGTCACGCTTTATTGTTCTTAATCGGATAGGCGAGGCGGTGATGAGGGCCGATATTGCGCCTGCAATTTTAAATGAAACGATTCTGGCATGTATGTCAAATGAATGAACTGGCTGTTTATGCCGTGTCTTCTGGAAATTCCCGCGGACGTGAGGTGCCGGAGGAATTGCCGACCGGGCGTAGCGAATTTCAGCGCGATCGGGATCGCATCATCCATTCTGCCGCCTTCCGTCGACTGGAATACAAAACCCAGGTATTTGTTAATCATGAAGGGGATTTGTTTCGCACGCGCCTGACGCATAGTCTTGAAGTTGCGCAGATAGGGCGTTCCATAGCAAGAAATCTGGGTTTGAACGAGGATTTGGTGGAAGCGATTACATTGGCGCATGATCTTGGACATACGCCTTTTGGTCATGCGGGCCAAGATGCGTTGAATGAGTGCATGCGCGATTATGGTGGCTTTGAACATAATCTGCAATCCTTGCGGGTGGTTGATGTGCTTGAAGAACGGTATGCAGCTTTTGATGGGCTGAATCTTTGTTATGAAACCCGTGAAGGCATACTCAAACATGTTTCTCGGAAAAATGCGCAGAAACTGGGTGCTGTGGGCGAGCGTTTTTTGCAGCGGAGAAGGCCTTCATTGGAAGCGCAGCTGGCTAATTTTGCCGATGAAATTGCGTACAATAATCATGATGTGGACGATGGACTGCGTTCGGGATTAATCACACTGGATCAATTGGAAGACGTGGCAATTTTTTCGCATCATTTGGAACAAGTTAAGGAGAAATATCCGGTGTTGCCTGAGCGTCGCATGGTTTATGAAACTGTGCGCGGTATGATCAATACCCTGGTGACTGATCTCATTCAGCAAAGTAGGCGTAATATTAAAGCAGCAAAAGTTGAGAGCTTGACTGCGGTGCATGTGGCGCCGCCACTCATTGGTTTTAGCCAGCAAATAAAAAAACAACAGCAGGAATTAAAGAAGTTTTTACTCGATAATCTTTACCGGCATTTTCGCGTGGTACGCATGAGTGCCAAAGCTCACCATACGATCGAGAGACTATTTTCAGTTTTTAGCTCGGAAATAAAATTATTGCCCACGCAATATCAGAAAAAATTTGATCGGGAGGGTCATCAGGCCATTGCCGATTATATTGCTGGGATGACGGATCGGTACGCCATCAAAGAATATCAGCGTTTATTCGCTATTGTCGAAAACTAGATTTACATCGATTGATTAATACGAAAGTCAATTTTTACGCGAAGTACCGGGTTGAATATACCGGTTTGGCGATGTACGTAAAGGCCGTTCACTGGTAATATTACTGATTGGTAAAGGTGAATCCTTATCAGGCTGTTGAAAAACTATCCGCAACGCTGCCACTGCGTTAATAACAGACTCAAAATGCTCATTCGTCAGGCTTATATTTTTTGTGTCCGCTGCGTTTTTTTCGATTCTCATGGAAGCGTTTTCAACCACCTGTTAATGGAAATTGCCTGTTTAGAATAACAATAAGAGTTAGGTTTATTTAATGACAACGCTGAAAAATGATACGTTATTACGTGCACTGCTGAAACAACCTGTCGATTACACCCCGGTCTGGTTGATGCGTCAGGCAGGCAGATATCTTGCAGAATATAATGCAACGCGCGCGCGCGCGGGGGATTTTCTCGCGTTGTGTAAGAATCCTGGATTTGCTACTGAAGTGACCATGCAACCGCTTGCACGTTTTCCGTTGGATGCGGCCATATTATTTTCAGATATTCTGACCATACCTGATGCGATGGGATTAGGATTGTATTTTGCTCATGGCGAAGGCCCGATGTTTGAGCGTCCGCTGCGAGAGGAAAAGGAGATCCGTGCGTTAAAGGTTCCCGACCCAGGCAAGGAATTGCGTTATGTAATGGATGCGGTGTCGGAAATCCGCAAGGCATTGGATAATCGAGTTCCCTTGATTGGTTTTTCCGGCAGCCCGTTTACACTGGCTTGCTATATGGTGGAGGGACGTGGCGGAACCGAGTTTCGGGAAATCAAAACGATGTTGTATCAGCGTCCGGAATTATTGCATCATATTCTGGATGTGAATGCAAAGGCTGTAACAGCTTATCTGAATGCGCAGATTGAATCGGGTGCGCAGATAGTCATGATTTTTGATACCTGGGGCGGCGCGCTTTCGCATGGAGCTTATCAGGAATTCTCGTTGCGCTATATGCAGCAGATTGTCGCCGGATTAAAACGGGATCACGAAGGCATGCGCATCCCAAAGATTGTTTTTACCAAGGGCGGCGGTTTGTGGCTGGAATTAATTGCTGATATTGGTTGTGATGCCGTCGGTTTGGATTGGACAATCGATATCGGAGAAGCGCGCCGGCGGGTTGGGGATAAAGTTGCTTTGCAGGGAAATCTCGATCCTTCAGTGTTGTTTGCTTCACCAGAGGTGATTGCTGCGGAAGTGGAGAAGATACTGCTGAGCTATGGTGCTGGAAGTGGTCATGTCTTTAACTTGGGGCATGGAATTTCTCAATTTACGCCACCCGAGAATGCAGCAGCCTTGGTAGAAGCGGTACATACGCTGAGTCGTAAATTTCACTTGGAGAGTGCTTAAATTGATCTGAGCCATTGCAGGAAGAAATTATGCATATTTTGATTATTGAGGATGATTTGGCGATTGCAGCCAATCTGTATGATTTTCTGGAATCCAGAGGACATACTGCAGATGCCGCTGCAAATGGTGTCGCGGGACTGCATTTGGCGGTGACGCAGCGGTTTGATGCAATTTTGCTTGATTTGGGCTTGCCGAGCATGAATGGTATGACGCTGTGCCGGAAGCTGCGCCAGGAGTCGCAGATTGATACTCCTATTTTGATGCTGACCGCACGTGATACGTTGGAGGATAAACTGGCAGGTTTTGAGCAAGGAGCGGATGATTATTTGATTAAACCTTTTGCGCTCAAAGAGGTGGAAGCCCGCTTGTTGGCGCTCCATAAAAGGCATCTCGGCAAGGTCGCGAATCGGACATTAGAGTTCGACAAGCTTACTTTTGACCCTAAGACATTGTCTATTCGCTTTGAAAACAAGAATGTGAAGCTTCCACCCAAGTGTATACGTTTACTGGCGTTGATGATGAGTGAGCCGGGCAAAGTGTTCAGTCGCGAGGAACTTGAAATGGAGGCATGGGAGGATGTTCAGGAAACCAGCGATACATTGCGCAGTCACATGCATATTTTACGGCGTGCTTTAACCAAGGCGGGCGGTTATGATCCAATTGAAACGGTTCATGGTCTTGGTTATTGCTTGACATCTCGTGCTCAGATTTCCAAATGAACATAGCCTGCGCTATCGCGTTGCAGTAGCGCTATCAACATTTAGTATTTTTATTGTTGGAACACTGTGTATTATTCTTTATTTTGTTTCTGACGATATTGAAGAGGCGCATATTGAGCAAGTCATTGAGATGGAAATGGATCATCTCGTTCAGCGCTACCAGATACACTCGGATTTTATTTCCCAGGTCGGTTCAAATCTTAAAAGCTATGTAATCCACGGTATGGATGACGAATTGCAGATTCCTGCTTATTTGCGTGGATTTAGTTCGGGTTATCATCGGGTTTACTACGGTCTTGAAAATTATCATATTCGTGTGCGTGTAATCGATGAAGTAAAGTTTCTTGTGGCCTATCGAATTGCGTTGCATCAGCAGCGATTAAGTAAACTTAGATTGATCATCCTGGTTTCATGGTTTATCGTGGTTGCCATTGCGTTTTTAGTGGGCTATCTGCTGGCCGGAGTGCTGGTCAAACAGGTTACGGATTTGGCTGAACGGGTCAGTCAGCTTGCGACGGATAGCGTTCAAACCGGGTTGCTGGCGCAACCGGATATGGATGAGGAAGTCGCGCAGCTTGCTCACGCATTGGATGATTATCAGAGTCGTATTAAACGCATGCTACAACGTGAGCAGGAATTTACCGCTAATGTCAGTCATGAATTAAGAACGCCGATTACAACTATTCTAACCAGTTGTGAATTGTTGGTCGCAACACCCGATATGCCCTCCAGATCGCATTATCGAATAAAAATGATCGAAGCGGCTGCTACCCGCATGGGTGAGCAATTACAGGCTTTATTGTTCCTCGCACGAGAACAAGGGTCGGGAGTTACGGAACCCGTAGCCGTGGCCGAGTGTGTTTTTGATGCGGTTGAACCGATATGCTCCGAGATTTATCGGAAAAAGCTTAAATTTGAAGTGAACATTGCGCCCTCGATTACAATTATAGTCAACCGTCAGGCATTGCATACTGTACTCATGAATCTGCTGCGCAATGCCGTGCAATACACTGAAAATGGTTTTATCCGGGTTGAGTTCAATAATCGCCGCCTATCGATTTCAGATTCGGGCATTGGAATAGAGCCTGCGTATTTGCCCTTACTCTATGAACGTTTTTTTCGCGGTTCAGAGCAGGGGGAGGGATTAGGTATCGGGCTTGCGATTGTTAAACGAATCTGCAATTACTATAACTGGGGTATTGAGGTGGATAGTACACCCGGAAAAGGCACCACATTCCATATTATTTTTCCTTAATAATTGGATAGATAGTCTTCTGTCGCCTTCACGAATTCTTCACATTTCTTGTGTTAACGTTTCTTTGTGAAAAGCAATTCAATCACGGGTTTCAAGAATTAAGAAGAGTGTTCCTTATCGTCCCCTACATCGACTAGGTGGTTACGTTTCGTAGAATCTCGGTTAAAAATTGAATTTCCCAAAAACCTTTTGGCTTCTGGGACTTTTTTATTCCGAATTTACGTTACTTTGAAGAATAGGGTAGTAAAAGAATTTTTATAAACAAGAATTATATCTAATCAATAAATTAGGGAGTATTGCATGGCAACTATACAACCAGTAGTTTTGTTTTTTGTATTCGGGGTCTTGGCAGGTGTAATCAAGTCCGATCTGAAAATTCCCGAAGCGTTATATAAGAGTTTGAGTCTGTTTCTGCTGATCGCCATCGGTTTTAAAGGCGGGGTATCGATGGCCAAGTATGAAATCATGGAAGTACTCCCCATTGCGATTTCGATGGTCGTCTTAGCAGCGCTGATTCCGTTGACAGCTTATCCGATTTTAAGATTCATCGGTAAATTCACTCAAGCCGATGCAGGTGCGATTTCCGCCCATTACGGCTCGGTGAGTGCGGTGACGTTTGCTGTGGGTGTCGCTTTCCTCGCCGGAAAGGATGAGCCTTCCGAAGGCTACATGGTACTGATTATGGCACTGATGGAGATACCTGCCTTGGTTACGGGTACGATCCTGGCACGTGCCGGTGCTGGTGGCGAGAAAACCCAATGGGGCAAGTTGATGCATGAAATTCTGACTGGTACCAGCCTTTATCTATTGGTGGCCGGCGTGGTTATTGGTTATTATGCAGGAATGACGCAGAATGTATCGCCCCTGGATAAAATGTTCATGGATTTGTTCATGGGCGTGTTGGCCTTCTTTCTGTTGGAAATGGGACTATTGGCGGCCTCGAGGCTGAAAGCCGTTATGTCAAAGGGTGTATTTTTAATTGCGTTTGGTATACTGTTTCCGTTGACAGCTGGATTCTTTGGTGCTTATCTGGGCTGGATATTTGGTTTGTCGGAAGGTGGTACCACATTGTTGGCGGTGTTATACGCCAGTTGCTCCTATATTGCTGCACCTGCTGCCATGCGCATCGCAGTTCCAGACGCGGATCCGGCAGTTTCTATAGGTGCTTCGCTGGGGATAACTTTTCCGTTTAATATATTCCTTGGTGTGCCAATATACTGGGAAATGGCGCATTGGTTCCATGGCATCGCAGTTTAAAGGCTATTAAATTTTTGAATGATTATTGACCTTTCGGGAAAGATAAATTATGAATAATACAATCGCAATGAAACGATTCGAGATCGTTATTGGAATTGAGCAGCTTGAGCAATTGACGGAATTGCTGGACAGGTGTGGAGTGCGAGGTTACACCGTTCTTAAGAATGTAGGTGGACTCGGGTCGCGAGGTGTGCGTGATCCTGATGATGTTTTGATGGAAGAAGAGAATGTCATGGTAGTTCTCGCTTGTAAAGATGATCAAGCACAAAGAGTCGTTAACGAACTGAGACCGGCGCTAAAAGGTTTTGGTGGAATGTGCTTGATTTCAGATTGTCTCTGGCTTGAAGGACCAGCTGTTTCCTATTAGTACCTGCTATAGATAGTAGAGATATCATTATCTGGATGCTGTAATATGCGCGTATACTGTCTTTGCGTGTATTACAGCATCTGATTTTGTTGCAAAAGAATTATTCGTTAGTTGTGGCTGCTTCCGTCGTCAGAAATAGTTCTGTCGCTTATCGCTCTTCATGCCAAAAAATACCCCGCTATTGTTGCGTTTTATCCGCCTGAGCCGCTTGCTGTTTCATATCGTCTCAGGTTTATTGCAATCGGCGGTTTATCCTTATTTCCCCCTACCTATTCAACGCAAATTGATGCAGCGATGGGCAAGTGGATTATTGTCGGTGTTGGAAATCAAGTTGCAATGTCATGGAAAATTACCTGCTGCGGAAATTCCATGTGTGTTGTTGGTTGCTAATCACGTATCCTGGTTGGATGTCTGCGTGTTGATGGCAGCTTGTCCTACTCGTTTTGTGGCTAAAGCGGAAATTAGCCGGTGGCCGATTTTAGGGCGGTTGAGCAGAAATGTCGGCACATTGTTTATTGAGCGTGCAAAACGTGCTGATACTTTGCGCATCAATCAACAAATCAGTGAAGTGATGGAAAGAGGGGAGCGGGTTACAGTATTTCCAGAGGGAACGACAACCGATGGTACCCATTTAAATCATTTTCATGCGTCGTTACTGCAATCGGCTGTAATAACCGACGCATTGCTTTATCCTGTCGCTATCGGATATCGCAATAGTGCCGGTGAGATTTGTCAAGAGGCAGCCTATATAGAGTCATCGCTGGTTTTGTCATTGCAAAAAATACTGAGTCAAACAAGAATTGATGCAGAGCTGACTTTTAATTTGCCGGTTTCATGCGGTACCAAGAATCGTCGTGAATTGGCGCGATTATCAGAACAAATGATCGCCGATACCTTGTCGTTGCCTATTGCACACAAGAAAGTTGAAAAATTCTCCGATCTTCCAGGCGAATAGCAGTGAGTTGTCCGCCCCAAACGCAACCCGTATCCAATGCGATTAAATTGTCTGTTATGTGTAAACCCAGTGCTGACCAATGACCACAAATAATGGTGGTATTCTGACTGACCCGGTTGGGTACATTAAACCACGGGAAATAGTTGGCAGGAATGGATTGCAAGTTTCCTTTATAAGAGAAATTCATTTTACCTTCTGACGTGCATACGCGCAGTCGTGTCATGGCATTAATAATAACCCGCAAGCGCATGTAATCAGTCCATTCATCTTGCCAGTGATCGGGTTCGTCGCCATACATCCATGAGAACAACTCTTGAGAATTATCCTGTTGTAAAGCGCTTTCGACTTCACGAGCTAATTGTTTTGCCTGAGAAATTGACCAGGATGGCAACAGGCCTGCATGAACCATAGCGTATTGACCTTCGGAATAGAACAATTTTTGGTGCCGCAACCAATGCAGTAATTCTTCCCGGTCAGGCGCATCAAGTATCGACTTAATGGTGTCATTGGAGAGGTTTTCTGCTTTTCCTGCGGCAACTGTCAGCAGGTGTAAATCATGATTTCCCAACACCATCAGTATGGCATTACCAGCTTGTTTAATATAACGCAATAGTGACAATGAATCAGGACCGCGATTTACGATGTCTCCCACCAACCACAATCGGTCCTGCACGGGATCAAACTGAATCAAATCAATCAGTCGCTGGAACTCGGTAAAGCAGCCTTGTAAGTCACCAATTGCATAGGTTGCCATAAAATGTTAACGCAAGCTCAATACATCCTGCATATCGAATAATCCGTTTGGTTTGTCAACCAGAAAACGCGCTGCGCGCAATGCGCCCATGGCAAAAGTCATGCGATTGCTGGCTTTATGCGAAATTTCCACACGTTCCCCGATGCCGGCGAACATCGCAGTATGATCACCTACAATGTCTCCAGCTCGAATGGTTGCAAAACCGATGGTCTCCGGTTTTCTTTCACCCGTCGCCCCTTCGCGTCCGTAAACCGCTACTTGACTTAAATCCCTTTGTAAAGTTTGCGCGATTACTTCTCCCATGCGTAAAGCAGTACCGGACGGCGCATCCACTTTATGCCGGTGATGAGCTTCGATTATTTCAATATCGTAGCCTTCGTTCAGTGCCTTGGCGGCAATTTCCAATAATTTGAAAGTGACATTTACGCCCACACTCATATTAGGTGCGAATACAATGGCGATATCTTTTGCTGCTGCTTCAAGTTGGTTTTTTTCTTCAGCTGAGAAACCGGTTGTGCCGATCACCATTTTTACCCCTATTTCCCGGCAAATAGAAAGATGTGCCAGAGTACCCGCGGGTCGGGTGAAGTCAATCAGGTGATCGCAATCCGTTAAGGCGGTTGCAAAGTCATTGACAATTGGGATGCCGCAAGGTGTTCCTATTAATTCCCCTGCATCCTTGTTCAAGTAAGGACTGCCTGTTCTCTCCAATGCGGCTGTTAATCGCATATCCGGTGCCTGTGTCACGGCTTCCAGCAGTGTGCGACCCATGCGTCCGGAGCAGCCGGCGATTGCAATTTTTTGAATGGTCATTTTATTCCTGCAATGGTTCTTAGTTTATAATCATCAATTACCAATCTTGTTGAGCTATTGTTTTGCCTCGTCACTTGATTGGGCTTCATTTTTATCAGGGTCACGCTCAACGGGTTTGGTTTTTGTAGTTTCTTGCGAAAATTGCATATAGTTTTCGATATTGATTAAAGTATCATTTTCAAAAAAAAGCGTTAGCCGCTTATGCTCAATTAGATCTCCTTTCTCCCGCATCAAATAAACATAATCCCATCGATTTTCACGGAAAGCATCAACGATTAGTGGAGAGCCCATCACAAAGAGTACTTGGGATTTGGTCATGCCGAGTGTTAATTTTTCCAGCATTTCATCTGAAACAACATTACCTTGCTGCACATCAATTCTGTATAAAATATGGGGGAGGAATGAGCATCCGGTGAATAGGAGGAAAATAAGCAGTGCGGAAAATTTTACAGCCATTTTATGAATAGTATGTTTTCAAAGTGGGCACAGCACTATATGATACAGTAAATAATTTTCCGGATAGAAATAACCATGAGTAGCTCCGACAGTCTGAAAAGTATAGATCTTAAAAATATCGGTTTAAAAACTACGTTACCCAGGCTCAAGATATTGAATCTTTTCGAGCAAAGTAGTGTACGGCATTTGTCTGCTGAAGATGTTTATAAAGAGTTGCTTACTGAAGGTGAGGATATTGGGTTGGCGACTGTATATCGTGTACTCACGCAGTTTGAACAGGCTGGTCTGCTTGAACGGCATCACTTTGAGAGCGGTAAAGCGGTATTTGAATTAAAAGGAACCGGCCATCATGATCACTTAGTCTGCCTGCAATGTGGGCGCGTAGAAGAATTTTACGACTCTGAAATAGAAAAACGCCAACTAAATATTGCAAAAGAACGCGGATTTACTCTACAGGAACATTCGCTATCACTTTATGCCGACTGTATTAAACTCAATTGTCCGCATAAGAAATAAACCATGCTGGCGATTGCCGCACCAGCGGCCTTAATCATTTTATTTTGGCGTAAAGTATGACTCGTAAGAAATTCTGTTTAAGTGTTGTTGTTCTGGTAGCAGAGTTGATTTCTTTGTCATTCGCTTATGCTGATACTGCCAGTTTTGGAGAATGTATTTCCAAAATGAAGATTCTGGCTAGATCAGAGGGCATTTCAGACAGAACGGTGAATCAAGTATTAGATAAGGTCAAACACATTCCGCGTGTTATTGAACTGGACAGGCGGCAACCTGAATTTACACAAACATTTTCCGGTTATTTTAATACGCGCATCAATGATGAGCGTATTAAACGTGGTCGAGCATTATTGACACAATACCGCCCATTATTGGAGAGAATTCAATTAGAAACAGGTATTCCGGCGCAATATCTGGTTTCATTCTGGGGATTGGAAACTAATTATGGTGGATATTTTGGTGATTGGCTGGTAACGGATTCTTTGGCCACACTAGCTTGTGATCCGCGTCGAAGTACCTTTTTTACACAAGAGTTGCTCAATGCAATGCGAATCCTGGATGCGGGAGATATCTCCCATGAGCGGATGATCGGCTCATGGGCGGGTGCTATGGGTCACATGCAATTTATGCCCTCGACTTTCTTAAGCTATGCTAAGGATATCGATGGTGATGGACGCCGGGATTTATGGGGGAGTATTCCGGATGCCATGGGATCGGCCGCGAATTTCTTGCGGCAACTGGGATGGACACCTGGTTTGGATTGGGGACAGGAAGTTCGATTGCCGCCATCATTTGATTATGGGCTAGCGGGTCGCGATCAAATGTTAAGTCTGGCAGCGTGGGCAAAGCTAGGAGTTACTACAACTACTGGAGCACCTGTAGCATCGACAGAGCAAAAGTTTGCCCTGCTTGTACCTTCCGGTCATCAGGGACCGGCTTTTTTGGTTTCAAAAAATTTTCACGTCATTATGCGCTGGAATCGTTCCGAGTTTTACGCATTGTCGGTGGGTCATTTGGCGGATCGTATTGCTGGTGCAGCTGCATTGCATCGCATACCTCCGACTGATACTGATAAAATATCCCGCGAACAAGTACGCCAGCTTCAGTTGGATTTATTGGCTTTAGGCATTGATGCGGGTGAAGCCGATGGCATATTGGGTTCAACAACTCGCAAAGCAATCAGTCGCTTTCAGCAAAGAACGCAACGTATTGCTGACGGGCATTTGGATATCGCTTTATTAACCGCAATTCGTCAAGCAGCCGGTGTGGTGTCTCGCTAGAAATCATTAGTAACGGATCCATACAGCATATCCGGTTTCTAAGTCATAAGATGCTTGATGGCTTCCTGCTCCGCAATCAATTCTCGATAACTTTGTTGCATTTTTTCTTGATCTGACTGACTTGTTTCCAGGTTCTCAACGATTCTGTATTGACCGTTCTGACAGGTGACGGGGAAGCTGTAGATGACTCCGCCCGGAATACCATAGCATCCATTCGAAGATACGCCCATCGAGACCCAATCACCTTCCCGTGTACCGAAAATCCAATCTTGCATATGATTGATAATAGCGTTGGCTGCACTCGCTGCGCTGGATTTGCCACGACGTGCTTCGATAATTGCCGCACCGCGTTTTTGCACTACTGGAATAAAATGATTTTCTACCCACGTAGCATCATTGATTAGCGCGGGAACTTTATCGTTTCCTACTATTGCGTGACTTAGATCAGGAAATTGCGTATTTGAGTGATTTCCCCAAACGATAATTCGCTTAACCTCAGATACGGGTACCTGAAGTTTAAGCGCAACTTGAGACAATGCGCGATTGTGATCCAATCTTAGCATCGCAGAAAAGTTTCCTGGATCAAGATCGGGTGCATTTTTTAAAGCAATGTAAGCATTTGTATTGGCCGGATTGCCAACGACTAATACTTTGACATTGCGCTTGGCAGCTGCATTAAGGGCTTTTCCTTGTGAAATGAATATGGGGCTGTTAGCTGCAAGAAGATCCTTGCGCTCCATATTTTCTCCACGTGGCCGGGCGCCCACCAGTAAAGCAATGTCTGCATTTTCGAATGCAACTTCAGGATTGTCAGTGGTGATGATCCCGGTTAGCAGCGGGAAAGCGCAGTCGTATAACTCCATGACGATGCCGTCAAAGAAAGGCTGGGCTTCAGTGATGTCATGTAGTTGCAGAATAACCGGTTGATCTTTACCCAGCATGTCACCTGCTGCAATGCGATATAGCAGGCTATAACAAATCTGTCCGGTTGCACCGGTGACAGCAATACGAATAGGCGATTTCATTTTTTCCAATCCTCGAGAAGCCACCAATAGACTGGAAAATTGGCGGTATATGGGGAATAGTCAGCAAATTATACTTGCAATCAGAGTCTGGCGAAAGAGCAAGTGCGTCTAATAATAAGGCATTCAGTTAGGGTATTGATTGCATATCGGAATGCTAATAAAGAGAATCTATCAAACCAATAACGTTGATAGGAAGTTGCTTTCAGCTTCTACTTTTTAAGCATTGAGTATTCAGCATCCATTCAGCTCATATTCAATACAATCGTGTCAAACGAATCTGCACGGTAACACGAGAAAAGTTTTTATTAGAATTGTCTAATCCTTGTTTTGCTTGTTCTGATTTTCAGAAACTTGAAAGTTGCTATTCATGAAGCTGGATAGAGGTGCTCCTCAATCAACAATGGAATAATGTAGAGAGGTTAAATATGTTAATGCTGAGAAATTTGATTATCATCATGATTGCCGGGTTTCTGGTTGCCTGCGTACATTTGCCAACCGGTCCCAGTGTGATGGCATTACCAGGCTCCGGTAAGAACTTTGATCAGTTCCGGTCTGATGAATATGTATGCAAGCAGTATGCGTATGAACAAGTCGAGGGTTACACACCGCGAACCGCATCTCGGATGAGCGGTATCGAGAATGCAGCGCTGGGGAGTGGACTTGGTGCTGCAGCAGGCGCTATTTTAGGAGGTGGACATGGCGCGGCGATCGGGGCTGGGATCGGTCTTTTATTTGGTAGTGTGTTTGGGGTAAGTAATGCGACAGCTTCAGGTTATGCGAGTCAGCAGAGATATGACAACAGTTATGTTCAGTGCATGTATGCCAAGGGACACAGCGTTCCTGTCAATGGCAGAGTTATCCATGGTTCAGCGAGTACAAATAGTGCCAGCAGGGCAGCTGTGCCAGCGTCGGAAAATTTTATTCCACCGCCACCGCCGCGCGGTAATCCGCCACCCCCACCTCCACGTTGATTTCAAGACTACGTTATTTAAGGATATTCAGTCACGTTTTAGTGAATGAATATCCTTTTAAGGCTATATATAAGGGTTGATAATCTGCCACTTTTGTTATTGCTTAATTTGACGCCGTTTCAGCAGCTTATCTGTAAATAATGCGATCAACAGGAATGCGATGATATAGGGTATAGCAGTAAAGAAAGCCTCTTGATAATTTGTCATCTTTATCCGCAGTGGATATTCATACTGTAAAGGGGGTACGCCTTCTCCTGTTACAAATAGGGTATATTGTCCCTCATCCAGGTTAAACGCGCCTTTGATGATCCCGTCAGAATGATTGGTAGAATATAAAGTTGTTATTGTATCGCTTAGCGCTTGACCGGTACCTCTCACGATCTTGATAGCGATCGGCATATCGCGTAGCGCCTGATCGACAAGATCCAGAACCCACAACGTTTCGCCTTCATTGGGAATTTCTGTGCAATATTCCGCTTCCGGGTCGTGGTGAGGTTGATATGTACTCAGATGTACCATGCTGCCGGAAATATTACGCATGCAAATATCGGATTCCAGGGATACTCTACCGTGAGCGGCGGTTAGGCCAGAATAGAAAACCGCGGTGAGTATGGCGACTGAAATCCATATTTTTATGATTAGCCTCATTCTCTAAACTCCTATACTTTTTGATCAACGATCTGTTTGAGTATTTGATGCGATTTTAATTCCATGATCCGTTCACAACAGATCATGGAATATTATTACGAATGATAAGAAAAATTAAGGAACGATACGATTGTTCAGAATTTCTCTGCTTGCGTTGTTCCAGGTTACATCGGTCAGGTTAGAGTAACGGGTGATAATCTGTGCTGCAATACCACCTGAAAATAAACCCGCCCAGCCCAGAATCACAAAGCCCCAGTGCAACGGTGCGCTAAACAGTTCTTCCATGAACCAGAAGGCATGTCCCCATTCGTTCAATCCTACGTTCGGCAGAATCATCAATGGGCCCGCAATCGCCATCACCAACGGAAACGATGTGCCGCGGCTATACAATGGCAGACGCGTCATCGCGTACAGGTAGGCCGCTACTCCGCATACAATGTACATCGGGAATGAGCCATAAAACACCACTACGTGACTCGGTGTAAAGCTCGTGTCACGGATAATCACCTGGTGCCAGCTTGCATCCTGTTCGGTAAAGAAGCTGCCGCCCCAGTAAACACCAAACAAATACACACCCAGCCACATCATCCAGTAAAAATAACGTTTGATCTCAAGCTTGGTGTCCAGATTGTCCAGTTGTTCCTTGGTATCGCGGGTCTTCAGTATCCACCCCCAGGTTACCAACGCAAACAGTGGCATCAGTGTCATGTGTACGCGCCACAGTCCCATCCATACCTTGTCAAATTCCGGCTCCATCGAGTCCATGCCATGTGAATATGCAAATGTCCTTTGGTACCAGATCCAAAATATCGCTACCAAAAGCATCGTTAACATGCCCAGCTTGTAATACTTCGAGTCGTACCACAGCGACATGTCATAGTTGGCGCTCGCCGCACCGCTAGCTGTGCCATAGGTTGTTGCCATCATATCCTCCATTTGTTTGATCAAAAATATGCGTAAGTAATTATTTATGATCAATCCATTACGTAATTCTGATTGCATAAATAATCGCTTCTTTACGCAATTAAGAATAGCGCATTAACACTCATTTGCAATGAGGGGATCCCCTCATTTTTTGCAAAGCCTCAAAAATTGGAGCGTTTACGATCATTTTGCAAATGCCGACAATCGAGCTGCAGAGAATATGTGTGTTTGAGCGTAAACATCCGTGTCGTATCGCTGTAGTCCCAACGCTGTACTATAGCTGCGCGAGTTCCATTCGATAGACCGGTGCTGCGGACTAAATTGACCGAGTTATTTGCACCTCTGCGAATGCGGGAAGATACTGCTGTGCCCGCCTGGGCTGCCCATAATCGACGTGCCAGATTAGGATAGTGTTTGTGCAGCGGTACTACAAAGGGTAAATGAATATGTCCACCCAGGATGATATCGGCTCCGGCACTAGACCATTCGTGGACTGCGGCTTTGTGACCGTGCAATAAATTCGTCACATCTTCCTCGCATGTCACAGCCACTGGTTGATGCGTGACGACAATACGCAATTGTTCTGCAGACGCGCGGTTGAGACGTTGTGCCACGCGTTGGCGTTGATATGCTGAAACCTCACCATCGACATGGCGCCAACGACGCGTAGTATTTACCCCTATAACCAGGAGAGTGGGCGAATCGTACACCGGTTCGAGTTCAGCACCGAAGCTGCGGCAATGGTTGGCGTAAGGGTTGAGTGCGCGGCTAATCAGATTAAACAGCGGAATGTCGTGATTTCCCGGAATAACGAGGGTAGCGGGTGCGCCCAAGCGGTCAACAAATGAACGTGCGGCTTGAAATTGTGAGCGCCGGGCACGTTGCGTAATGTCGCCCGATAGCACCACCAATTCGGGTGGCATTGAGTGGATCAGAGCTTCCAGCGCAGATACCACTTCCGGGCGTTCCGTACCGAAATGTAGATCCGAGATTTGCCACAGCATCGCCATCAGGCTGCCAATTAACTTTCTTCAACTGGTGCTGGTTTCAGCAGAAATAATGGCTGATCAGCAACGTGAAACTTGATCGGTGTGCGTAACCGTGTAATTTCGCCGTCGGTTGCGACTTTGATAAATTTACGACCAAAAAGCAAAGCTGGTTTGACTACGATATTCTGGAACGAGAAGCTCAATACGTGATCAGCCTCACCGAGTTGCCCCAGCGCGCCACGAAAGCCGAGTCCTATCATTGTTAAAGTGTTAACCGGGCGAATCGCGATTGCCGTGAGTTCCCCTTTATCGGCTACGGATGCTTCTTCAATGCCGATCTGTTCCAGTTGTAAACGGTTATTGCCGACAAATAACGTCGGTGTAACCAGTGTGCTGATTTTTCCTTTATGCTCGATCGTCAAGTTTAACTGGCGATGATAATGCAGTACCGTATACAAGCCCGATAGCCATGCTACCCAGCGATTGCGGCCGAGTTTCCGTTTGTAAGTTTCACGATCTTCAAGTACTTGTGGATATAGCCCTAAACTGGCGTTAACCAGAAACACACGATCATTCACCAACCCGACTTGTATTGGGTAAGCCAACGGGCTTAACAATACACGGGTAGCCTCGATTGTATCTTCGGGTAGGTTATGGGTGCGCCCGAAGTAATTGAAAGTGCCTTGAGGGATAATGCCAAAGGGACAACCGCTGCCTAAGGTGGCTTGCGCCATGGCATTAATGGTTCCGTCCCCACCGGCAGCCACTACCACGCCGCTGTGTTCGCGTGCGCGGCGAACGGTAGCATGCGCCACATCCGTGATCGTCTCGGCACGAGTTACCAGGGACAACTCAAATTTACGGCCTGCCTGCCTCAGCTCGGTTTCAATAATCTCGCGTACCGTGACAGCCTCATCACTGCCCGATGCTGCATTCAGCACAATAAAAAGCGGTGCGGCGGGATCGATATTCATCGGGTTGATGACACCATTATAATGTTGTTCTGGCTGATGCATTGGCATCGGTGGGGATGTTATCGTCATATCATCGTTGCCCTTAGTACGATCTTTATAGATAGCTATTGTTGTCAATGTTGTCAACATAGCGGTTAATAGTAATGTGCTCAAGCCGCATTATCTGTGTTCAACAGATGATTTCCCAAGTTTAATTGGATAATGACCGGAACAATAATTTTCTGTTTTAAGAGTATCTCCTGTGCTGAACTCCGTATGTACGGAAACCAACAGAATAGGGATGAATTTTGATAATTTTTCTATCTCAAGGAGAACATCAAGACTTCTTGAGTTGTAGCGCAAGGAAAATCAGCGGACAAAGGATTTTATGAATATTGCCCGCGTAATCGCAGTGCAAAGTTGATCAGACTATTCGGTCCGCTAAGATTGAGTTTGCGCGAAATGTTGACGCGATGATTTTCAATGGTTTTCTGACTCACAGACAGCTTTTGAGCAATTTGCGGCGTGGTGAATCCTTCGGAAATTTTTGTCAGTACCTTGCGTTCTGTTTTTGTGAGGACGGGTATGTTATCCAGTACGGTTTCTAACGATTTATCGCGTTCATCCCGGGTGTTAAGTGCTTTTGTTAATTTTGCAATTCTTGCTTTGATGCTGTTAATTAATTCTTCTTTCGTAAATGGCTTGGTCAGATAATCATCCGCGCCCATGTTCATACCCGTTCGGGTATCGGAGCGTGTCGATTTTGCGGTAAGGAAAATAAATGCAGTGGATGAGAGCTGGGGTATTTGTTTTAATCGGGTCAGTACATCGAAGCCATCAATTCCTGGAAGCATGATGTCGCAAATGATGATATCGGGAATAAACTCCAGTGCGCTTTTTATTCCCTCTTCACCGGAAGGGGCACTGATTACCCGATAATCATAGTGCCGGATAATTTCGGAAATATTATTGCGCAACGATTTTTCGTCTTCAATGATCAGAATTAATGTGCTGTTCATTGTTGCAGTTCATATCGGCAGCTGGATCGTCACTGTGCAGCCGTTATCGAGCTGACTCTCAAAACTGATATCTCCGCCATGAAGTACGATAAGCTTCTTGGCGATCATGAGACCCAGTCCGCTGCCGGGAAAAATTTTGGCATTGGATGCGCGGAAAAATGATTGAAACAGAAAGGGCTGGTCTTTCTCCGGGATACCGATGCCCTGATCTCTTATTGTTATATAGAAAGTATCGTCTTGGAGGTTCACATTTAGACTGGGTGCTGCCTTTCCTTCGGAGTATTTGAACGCATTCGACACGATATTGCGTAAAACATTCCGTAGCAAAATTTCATCTATGCTGATGAATCGGTCGGGTGCATTGAACCGGTAATCGAGTTTTCTCTGCTGTCCATTCGGTTCCGCATTGGCTGCTACAAAAGTATCCATAAACTGTTTGAACGAAACATCCTTTTTCGATAATTTGATTTTACCTTCGTCAATGCGCCCGATATCTAGAATGTTCTCCATGAGCTCGGTCATGCGCGTCGTCTCCTCGGCCATGATAGCTTTATGTTTGCGGAACAGTGCAATGAAGTCAGCGCTAAGATGGGCTGATTCCATTTTTAGATCCAGCAAATCAATGCTGGAACGGATGGTGGCCAGCGGCGTGCGGAATTGATGCGAAGCCAGGCTAACAAATTGCGTTTTGAATCGATTCAGTTCGCGTTCCTTTTTCATCGCTTTTTGTAGCCGTTGCTCGGCCATTTTAATCAGCGTGATGTCATTTTCTACAGCCACATAATTGATCAGTTTTCCTGTGTCATCGTATACAGCGGCGATATTCAGGTAGAGCCAGATTTTCTCGCCACTTTTGGTGTAATTGAGAATTTCGCCGGAGAATGTGCCGGTACTTTTCAACGAGCGGGCGATTTCCTGAATGGTTGCGCGGGAAGTTTCCGGGCCTTGGAGAAAAGCCGCAGGGTCAATCCCCATAACTTCCTCAGCCTTATAACCCAGAATCTCTTCAAAACTGTGATTGATCCAGATAATTTTTCTCTCGGGATCGGTAATCATGACAATGCCATTGGTTTTTTCAGCGACATAGGCCATGCGCTGCAACTCCAATTCATTTTTCTTCCGGGCCGAGATATTTTGTAACACGCCATATAATCCGATGATGTCTCCACTCGTATCGCGCATAGGATAGAGCGTCGTGGTGTGCCATTTAACCCTGCCATCCGGCATGTTTACCAGAAATTCCCCACTGTGCTCTTCTTTATGGATTGTGACCCGGGCAATCAAAGCGCGCATTTTTTCTTTCTCAGACTCGGAATAGTAAGTACTTTCAAGTAAATGAGAACACTCAAAATCTTTGCCGACCTCATAAAACTGATAAAGATATTCCGACCAGACCGTAAAGTTTGTAGAGAACGTATAGCACCAATCTCCTATTTCCGCAGCTTTGCTGAACAGGTGCAATCGTTCCTGCTGGGACTCAAACGAATCGAAGGATTTCAGGTTAAAGCCGGATCTGGAATTCATGGTATAGCAAACAACTCAAGTGGGTTAATCATCAGGGCAGCGTAATGAATGTCTGATACCTTCAGCGGCAATAAAGTGCCAGAAATAACGTGCCCATGACTTACGCAGTCAGCAAACCATAGGAGGTATCGGGTAAAAGATTACAATGATCAGCATGATTTGGCAAAAGAAGTTTGTTAGAATTGCGGTGTGGGTGTGGATGCTAAGGTATTGTTGCACAATCGGTTGCATTACAAATGAGCATTTTGAGCCTGTTTTTAACGCTGTAGGCAATGCAGGTAGTTTTTCATCAATTGCCTGTAAATTATAATGCTTGAAACGAATCCTTTCCCCGTACTTGATTCAACAATTTTTTGGTGGGCGGCGTGTCGTATTTTTCTGTGACATTCACTATTTTATAAAATACCAAGCCAATATTATTATGCTGATAATCAGAACCAAAAAAGGTTATGCGACATTATCTGATAGGTTGTTGAACAAAATGTCTTATATATTACGTTTGGCATCATAAGTACACAGAAGGAGGCATCGTGGACTTTCACGCGCACTTTAACGACGCTCAACGGCTCGCCGACAGCATTGACGATTGGGAAAACGATGCCTTTGCTTGGCAGAAGGCCTATGTGGCAGCGGTCTTCGCCGCTGTTGCTTACGAAGAGGTTCCTCAGTTTGAGCTGAAGAAATCCAAGCGAGCGAAGCTAATTCCCTGCGACAGATTTCAGGCCCACGTCTCGCGCTGGGAAACAGAGCAGCGGCGAGCAACTATCAAGGACCTTGATACGAACATGCAGATCGAAGTGATCGTTCGTGGAGGCGTGATTATCACGATCTCACGGCTTCGCCAGGTCGTGTTTGTCTCCTTCCGTGGCACTACTCTCTCATTCGCAGACTTCAAGGCCGACCTTGATGTTCGCAAAGTTCGATACCAGTCTGGCTTCGGTGGGTCTGCGCGCCTGCATCGCGGCTTTTTTGATGCCGTTCTTGATTGCTTCGATGAGGTCGTTGAGCGACTGCGCTCGATCAACAAGGATCCCTACGTGCCCGTTTATGTGACAGGCCATTCTCTGGGCGGCGCAATGGCAGCGATCTTCTATGCCAAGCTTGAGGAAGATGATTTCCATCCTTTCCGGCATCGCCGTCGCCATCACATTCCGCCAGCCGTCTCTTGCTACACGTTCGGAATGCCACGCTACGGCGATACAAGCGCGAAGGCATTTCTTCCGCAACCGTTTCATACGTTCAATGAACTCGATGCCGTTCCGACACTTCCTCCGCGGATCCTCGGCTTCGCTGATTCCGCCAACGAGCGATGCCTGAACGCGATCCCAGACGTTCAGATCATTCTCAGTAAGGGCGACTTCGCATTGCGCTCAGAGAAGAGCATCGCAACGATCCTCGGAATCTCCGACCATCGCATGGAGCGCTACGTAGAGCGTACGAGCGCAATGCGCCACCGGACCAGTCATTCCAGCAGACAGTCTGCGGTCGCCGCTGAATTCCAACGTTAGCCATCAATGGGAACAGTTTCCAATCGTGCCCGTGTTAGAGTCAGTCGCTAATGGCGGTTGACAGTGCTTGTGGCGCTTGTCGTCGTTGGTCTCGCCTGAATCGAATCCATCTCTTGGTTCCTTTGATTGACCGCTGCCTCGATAGTGGCGACAGGTGGAGCTATGGGACGGGAGAGTGCGAGAGGTGTGCATGCTCGCAAACGCAGGGTCAGGTCGATAATCAAGAATATAACCGATGAGTTGGGTATATATTTTGTTTTTTGAATTTGTGGTGTGCGGTTTTAGGCGTTAATATCACATGGCTATGCAGATACAAATTGGAAAACAAAATAAGGTTGCTATAGTTTTTTCGTGTCCTGGACGACATGAAGAAAATGTAGGTTTTCCAGCCGCCGAAATAACTGGAAAGAACCTAAATAATTTACTGATATTGCTTTCAAAAGAACTTAAAAGAGATGACCTTATAAGAAGCAATATAACAATAACGAACGCATGGCCTAGTATTGAGTACAGAGAAAAAACTCGACGTTCTGAAGCAACGAAACAAGAAGTCAACGATGCAAAAAATATCGAAAGACTTAAGCTAGAGCTTGATAATGTTTTAGAGTTCGTGATTTTTTGTGGTGATAGAGCAAGAGTCGCATCTGAAAGCTTACAGTTAAAGGAAAGACCTAAATTTATCTATGTAAAACATCTAGGTACATGAGGTCTATTATCGATACAAACAGATATCACTGGAAATTCAATAATATCTGCTGAAAATCAGATTTCTCAGGGCAATACAAAGAGCAAGAAAAAAATACAAGCCGAAAACACTGAAAAACGTTTGCTTGTGATCGTACGGTGTTTATTATCTCAGTTATCAACTTATAGTGAGTAGGCTAATCGAATTATCGTATAAGATACAAATGCGCCTACACTAACGCTTCAGTGAACCTCAATACGGCTCTATCGTTGAGCTTTTAGCTATGGGTCTTTCTTTAGATAGAATATGTAATATCAATAAAGCCACATTGCTTTGAATAAACCAAAGCAATGTGGCTTCACAGTCAATTACTTAGCGCGCGCAGCTTGGTAGCTGGCTCTGTTGCCATTGTTATTCCGGAAAGTATTTCCGCGATTGTCGGGACCGCTGGTGCGGATGCGCTGTCCATTGCGGTTTCTGCCAGATTCACCCGGTGCGCCGAAGCTTGGGCGGCTGTCAAAGCCCGAGAAAGGCGCGCGTTTGCGTTTTTGCGTAACGTTAGGTGCCGTGCCACGGGGGCCATTGCCGTGGAAACGAGGTTTGATGCGCGGTTCAAGACCGGGGATGGTATGCGATGCAATGCGCTGGCCGGTATAACGTTCAATTTTTGTCAGGTGCATGCTGTCTTTTACCGATGCGAACGAAACGGCGATGCCTGCCGCACCTGCGCGGCCCGTGCGGCCGATGCGATGGACATAATCTTCGGCGAATTTGGGTAAGTCAAAATTGATGACGTGTGTGATATCGGCGACGTCAATGCCGCGGGCGGCGACATCGGTTGCGACCAGTACGCGCAGGCCGCCATTGCGCAGGCGGGTCAAGGTGCGGTTACGTTCGCGCTGATTCATATCACCATGCAGTGCGGCGGCGGCATAGCCTTGCGCATACAGGTTGTCCGCCAAGGAATCGGCATCGCGCTTGGTGGCGGTGAAAACGATAGCCTGCTTCAATGTCTCGTCGCGTAACACATGATCGAGCAGACGGTTTTTGTGCGACATATCGTCGGCGTAATGCAACCGCTGCTCGATATTGTCGAGCTTGGATTTCGGCGAGGATACCTGAATGCGTTGCGGTGTTTTTAATAATTTTGCGGCAACTCTGTCGATTGCGTTGTCCAGTGTGGCGGAGAATAGCAATGTTTGCCGGGTGGCCGGTGTGGCCGCTGCGATGGTTTCGACATCCTCAATGAAACCCATATCCAGCATCCGATCGGCTTCGTCCAGCACAAGCATTTGCAAGCGTTTGAAGTCGATGCGTCCGCGTTGAATATGATCAATCAGGCGGCCGGGTGTGGCTACCAGAATATCCACCGGTTGCGATAATAATTTGTTCTGCAACGGATAGGGCATGCCGCCCAGGATGCTCACCACGTTGATGCGCGGTAAATACTTGCCGTATTTTTTTGCGGCTTCGGATACTTGCAGCGCCAGTTCGCGAGTCGGTGTCAGCACTAGAACGCGCGGGCCGCGGCTGCGGATTTGCGCGGGTGTCGCCAGGGTATGTAATGCCGGCAACATGAATGCGGCGGTTTTTCCGGTACCGGTTTGCGCGGATGCCATGACATCGTGGCCGGCGATTAATTCGGGCACCGCTTGTTGCTGAATCGGTGTTGGAGTGGTATATCCCGCTTCTTGAATTGCTTTAAGTATCGAGGGATGTAGATTTAATTTTTCAAAAGACACGTTATTTTCCTAAAAAATACAGACAATGAAACACACAGGCATCATAATTTGCATGCCACGAATGTGAGTTGTGCGAAACCTTGTCAGCGCGTTAAAAAGCATCGCCGCTAACCATAGTTGTTGCACTTTTTCGGAAAAAACTTGAAAAATTGGGAAGGTCAGGAACGATGAAGCCATGCAAAGTCGATCAAAAAATGATTCTTTTCAACTTTGAGGCGCGAAGTATACTGGATTCCCTAATGTGTTGCAATTGTTTGCGATAATGTTTTTTAGTGAATGATGGCTTTGGCGAATTTCCGTTTGCCGACCTGTATCACAACCGATGCGCCACGCATTATTTGGATCGATTTGTCGGTTATTTTCTCATTGTTTAATTTGACCGCGCCTTGTTCGATCATGCGCAATGCCTCGCTGGTACTGGCGGTTAATCCTGTCTGTTTTAATACTTGCACCAGCGGTATTTCGCTGCCCGGTGCCTGGATTATTTTTTCCGGAATCTCTTCGGGCAGTGCGCCGTGCTTGAACCGTGCTTCAAAGTCAGCTAACGCATCCTCAGCACTAGCCCGGTTGTGGAAGCGGGTAACCATCTCCTGCGCCAATATCACTTTGATATCGCGCGGATTGCGTCCTGCCGCAACTTCTTCACGCCATTTTTGAATGGTTTGCAGGGATTCGAAGGACAGTAGTTCCAGGTAACGCCACATGAGTTGATCTGAGACCGACATCAACTTGCCGAAAATTTCAGCCGGGCTTTCGGTGATACCGACATAATTATTCAGGGATTTTGACATTTTGTTTACGCCATCCAACCCTTCCAACAGCGGCATGGTAAGAATGCATTGTTGCGGTTGTCCAAAATGTTTTTGTAGTTCCCGTCCCATCAATAGATTGAATTTTTGATCGGTGCCGCCCAATTCCAGGTCTGCCTTGAGTGCGACAGAATCGTAACCCTGGATCAAAGGATACAGGAATTCATGTATGGCGATCGCTTGGTTATTGCGATAGCGTTTGTCGAAATCATCCCGTTCCAGCATGCGTGCAACGGTATGAGTTGCGGCCAGTTTGATCAGATCTGCGGCGTCCATTTTGCTCATCCAGGTGGAATTAAACACCACCTCGGTCTGATCCGGATTTAGAATTTTAAAGACCTGCGTGGTGTAGGACTGCGCATTTTCTGCAACTTGTTCCCGGGTAAGGGGCGGGCGGGTGCTGTTTTTTCCGCTGGGATCCCCAATCATGCCGGTGAAATCGCCGATGAGAAACAAAATGCGATGTCCCATAACTTGCAGCTGGCGCAGCTTGTTCAATAATACCGTATGGCCTAGATGCAGATCCGGTGCTGTAGGGTCGAATCCGGCTTTAACACGTAAGGGATGCCCGGAGACAAGCTTGGCTTCAAGCTCGGTTTCGACCAATAATTCTTGGCTGCCGCGTTTTATGATTTCAAGTTGGGATTTTATTGATGTGTTCACGATCGGGTAAGCTTACAATTTTTATTTGATATGAGATTCCGAAATGCTTATTTAGGTCATTTTTAGTCGTTTTTTGGTACATATCGACTATTTTCATGTTAGACTCGCGCCTGTCTTGTTACATGACTGGAGGTACTTCATAGATGCTATATACGCCTATTAGCAGTAAACAAAGGATTCTAGCTCAAAAATCATCTAAATTAACAAAAAAATCAATTCGCTGGCTGGTGGCTCTATCCAGCATTCCCCTATTTGGCATTGTCACAGCATTTGGTATCGCACCTAACTCTCCGTCATTTGGTGAAATTCCCGTAGAAGAAATCGTTCTAGATCTTGATTTATCTATTCCGGATGCGCTAGCCGAAGCACAATCCAATCAATCTTTCTGGCGCCAGGAAAGTATTCGGCGGGGTGATACGATTGCGGCAATCTTGAACCGATTGGATGTCAGCAGCGAAGATTCTACCTATTTTCTTCAAGTAGCACGCGATAGCCGTGCGATGCGGCAGCTGAGACCCGGTAAAACCGTTTATGCACAAACAACCGCTGAAGGTGAGTTGTTGTCATTACGTTATTTCTTTGGGAACGAAGAGCTGTTTTTGATGGAAAAAACAGACGATGCGTTCAAGATGACGGAACAGCCGATTGAGCTGGATGCGCAGATTCACATGAAATCCGGTGTAATTAACAGCTCTCTGTTTGGTGCGACGGATAATGCGGGTATACCGAACAATATCGCCATGCAGTTGACGGAAATATTTGCATCAGAAATCGATTTTTACCGGGATTTGCGCCAGGGAGATCGTTTTACCATAGTTTACGAAACTTTCTCAAGCGATGGTAGGCGCGCTAAAACAGGCCGAGTGCTGGCCGTTGAGTTTGTCAACAAAGGAAAATCTCATCAGGCGGTTTATTTCAAATCATACAATGGTGCAGAGGGGTATTACACCCCTGAAGGTGAAAGCTTACGCAAAGCATTCTGGCTTTCGCCGCTTTCATTTACGCGCATAAGTTCCGGTTTTACGAACAGACGTTTTCATCCCATACTTAAAGAGTGGCGCGCGCATCGTGGGATTGATTATGCTGCTCCCACCGGTACGCCTGTAAAAGCCACGGCAAGTGGAATTGTCGCTTTTTCCGGTTCGCAAAGAGGTTATGGCAATCTGATTGTGCTTAAACATAATGGTAAATACGAAACCGCCTATGGCCACCTTTCCCGGTTTGCAGCCGGATTAAGTAAAGGTAAGCGTGTAAACCAGGGTGACGTGATCGGTTATGTGGGTTCGACAGGTATGGCGACAGGGCCGCATTTACATTATGAATTACGTGTGGATGGCGTGCAGCGTGATCCGACTAAAGTGGTTTTGCCAACCGCACCGCCGATAGCGAAGCGTGATTTAAATGCATTTAAAGATGAGACCCATGCTTTGCTGACTCGCTTAAACATCATGCGCAGTATTCATCTGGCTGCGATAGAGTAATTTTGTCAAGTTTATTAATTGACGGTTTGTTTCGGCGAGCAAATCGTCAATTTCTTGATGGAAATTGACCTCTGACTTTTCCCGTTGTAACCGAATAGTTGAAACCCGTTTACTACCTAGGCATGATGTCGGGCACCAGCCTGGATGGCGTGGATGTCGTGCTGGCTGATTTTCGTGCCACTACCCCATTATTATTGGGGACTTGCTATTGCCCTTATGACGACGATCTGCGTGAAGCATTGCTGCTGTTGCATCAACCTGGCTACGATGAGCTTCATCGGGCGGCAATGCTCAGCAACCGGTTGTCTCGTTTATACGCGAAAGCGACCGCAGATTTGCTGGAAAGCACGGGTATTTTGGCAGCACAAATTGTTGCCATCGGATGTCATGGACAAACGATCAGGCATTGTCCGGAACCGGAAAAGCGCTATACGATTCAGCTTGTCAATGCTGCTCTGTTAGCTGAATTAACAGGAATCACAGTAGTTGCTGATTTAAGAAGCCGCGATATCGCTGCGGGTGGTCAGGGTGCTCCGCTGGTACCTGCGTTTCATGAAGCTGTTTTCAAAAGCTCAAGCCGACATCGTGTAATCGTTAATATTGGCGGCATAGCTAATATTACGAATCTTGATCCTCATCATGCAATTACGGGGTTTGATTGCGGGCCAGGTAATTCATTAATGGATGCGTGGTGTTTGCAGCATACCGGAAGAAATTATGACCAAAACGGACAATGGGCGGCAACGGGTCAGGTTGCTCCTGCTTTATTGGATGCTTTACTATCAGATCCTTTTTTTGCCGAGATGCCTCCCAAAAGCACGGGGCGGGAGTTGTTTAATCTTCGTTGGCTGGAAGAAAAGCTGCAGTTCAGTGAAGAATCACCGGAAGATGTTCAGGCAACGTTGTTACAATTAACCGCCATGTCGATTGCTCAAGCCATCGGTACGTACTGTTCAGGTGCGGAAGAAGTTTATATATGTGGTGGAGGGGGACATAATTCTTTATTGATTAATCGGCTTTCTGAAATAATGCCCGGAAAAAAAGTAGCGCTGACCGATCAACTCGGGATAACGATCGATTGGGTAGAGGCTTTTGCATTTGCGTGGTTGGCACAGCAAGCGATTTTGCGTAAAACAGGCAATCTGACAGCAGTTACCGGGGCGAAAGGAAGCAGAATTCTGGGAGCGGTTTATCCCGTATGAAATTTCGGATGCGGGATGCGTTTTATACTGAGAATGATGATCCGCAGCCGCAAGTGCTAGTGGCACCCGGATTTTTAATGATGAATTGTGCACCTTGTATATTTTCTTGATAATCGATCTCGGCGCCGATCAAATACTGAAAGCTCATAGGATCGACCAATAGTTTAACGCCATTCTTTTCCATTACGGTATCATCTTCATTGATTGACTCATCAAAAGTGAAGCCATATTGAAACCCTGAGCAACCACCACCGCTGACAAAAACTCTGAGATTAAGATGGTCGTTGCCTTCTTCCTCAATCAGTTGTTTGACTTTGGAGGCTGCATTTTCAGTAAAAGTGAGGGGGATATTCAGTTCAGTGTTCATGTTAATTTCTGCAGTAGTTGTCAAATTATGGATTGCAAATACTATACAACATATACATCAGGACGCATCTTTCTCTGTAACAGTATGAGGTTGCGGCTGCTCGCTTGCTGGAGCTAATGTTATCATTTTCTCTGATTGTTGCGTGTCTTCTATATCCACAGGATGTTGATGAATCATTTTCCCTGCAACGGAGGCTCCAAGCCGGATTTCTAAAGAACCATAATGAACATCACCGAATACTTTGGCTTTTTCCTGTAGTTCCAGATATCCTAAAGCGTCAATGGGACCGGTCACTGTGCCATTAATGACGACATTAGTAGCTTTTATTTTTCCCTTGATACTGCCTTCATTGCTGAGCACCAGTGTACTGTGTTCATCATCGGTTGCAAAGATGTTTCCTGTAATATGTCCATCGACTCGAAGACCCCCCGTAAAATGAATATCGCCCGAGATCGTTGTGTTTGCGCCAATTAGTGTATCGATATGATGATGTAGTTGGTTTTTCCTTTTTCTACCGAACATTTCTTTTCTCCTTCACAATGTCGGTTGTATAGTTTCCGATAGTATGGCTTTTTTGTCACCATTTCTAAAAACTTCTACCTGAATATTTTCTACGATGGAATTCGGTGGTACTTTAAAAAATTCTTCCAATCTATGGAAGAATTTAAAAATAATAGGAAAATCTTGTTGCTGATTTTTTTTCGTGAGAGGTAACGCCTTGCTTTGACCGTTCTGCGTCAGTTTAACAGTAAACCTTAAGTTTCCCTTAAAATCATTCGGTCTTTCTCCACCTTGAATTAATGTCAATGCATAGCGGTATTCACCCGGCGTTTGCGTTTCTTTTAAGCTAAATTGATAAACTGAAATCCCATTTTTTGTATTGCTGGCGATAAGGTGCTGGAAGAATTCAAGCCTTTCTTTTAATTGATCATTCTTATTGGCAAGAGACTTTATTTCTTCCGTAAGATTCTGGTTGGCGGTATTGCTGATTTGTAGTTGCTGAGTTAAATCACCAATCTGAGCACATAATTTTTGTTTCTTGGTTTGTCTGCATGTTCCAGGATCAAATAAGTAAGCGAATTTTTCTTCAAGAGTATCTCCTGGTGTGCTGATGGATTGTCTTCCCATTTCATACATGAACCAAGAAAGCAACAACAGCAAGGTACAGCTAACGGTCATGCCGATCAGGTATGACTGCCAGGTCCGGCGAGGACGAACAACGACACGTGGGGATAGAATTTTAGGTCTTCTCTGAAACAACTTATACACCGGGGATTTTACGGTATTCGGCTTAATTGATCGGGATATGATATCGGGAGAATTTTATTCTCAAGGTAACAGCGGTACCTGATTGATTCCCAGTGTTTCAGGCAGGTCAAACATAATATTCATGTTTTGTATGGCTTGCCCTGCTGCGCCTTTGACCAAATTATCGGTTACTGATAGTACCACAACTGTATCGCTATTTTGCGGTTGATGAACGGCGATGCGACAAATATTTGAACCACGTACAGAACGAGTCTCCGGGTGTTTCCCCGCAGGTAGCACATCAACAAAAGCTTCATTCTGATAGCGTCCCTCGTACAAGGCTTGCAAGTCAACCGGCTGGATTAGTTTTGCGTAGAGTGTGGCATGGATACCGCGAATCATCGGTACCAAATGCGGAACAAAAGTTAGACTAACTGGCTTCTGAGCGATATTGGAAAGCCCTTGCTTTATCTCGGGCAAATGCCGGTGCCCCGGAACGCCGTAAGCTTTGAAATTATCAGATGCTTCTGCGAGCAAAGTATGAACTTCGGCTTTACGCCCTGCACCGGAAACGCCTGATTTGACATCAGCGATGAGGAGGTTGACATCGATGATGCCGGCTTCTATCAGCGGTAAGAAACCAAGCTGTACTGCAGTAGGATAACAACCGGGGTTGGCGATAAGACGCGCATTTTTTATCAGTTTGCGATTAATTTCCGGTAAGCCATATACTGCTTCAGTGATCAGGGCGGGACAAGCGTGCTGCATGCCGTACCATTTTTCCCATTCTGCAATATTTTTGATGCGGAAGTCTGCCGCCAGATCGATTACTCTAACGCCTGCTTGCAATAAGGATTCTGCCTGTTGCATGGCAATACCGTTAGGTGTGGCAAAAAATACTAAGTCGCATTTATTGAGTTTTGTATCTGCGGGATCGCTGAATTTAAGGTCGATATGTCCCCGTAAGTTGGTAAACAAATCCGAGACATTTATGCCAGCTTCGCTTCGCGAGGTAATTGCTTTGATTTTTACTTTAGGATGCAAAGCCAATAACCGTAGTAATTCCACGCCGGTGTATCCTGTTCCACCAACAATACCGACATTAATCATTGTGCCTCCTATTAAGTTTTTAGCAGATACTATTTTTTATTTCTTAATAACACAAACAAAAAAGCCACCTGATTGAGGCGGCTTTTGGTGTGAATCCGATACGAAAGAATCATCGTTTTGAGAATTGTTTACGCCGCCGTGCCTTACGTAAACCAACTTTTTTTCTCTCTACTTCGCGTGCGTCACGAGTTACTAAGCCTGCTTTACTTAAAGCAGGCTTAAGTGTCGCATCATAATCGATCAGTGCGCGAGTAATGCCATGACGAACCGCGCCAGCTTGACCTGATTCCCCGCCTCCATGAATATTGACCATAATATCAAATGAATTGGCATTATCAGTTAACTCTAGGGGTTGTCTTACGATCATTCGACCTGTCTTGCGGGAGAAATAATCATCAATGGGTTTATTGTTAATGACAATTGCACCTTTTCCTGGTTTGATAAAGACGCGTGCAACAGCACTTTTACGTCGTCCGGTACCGTAATTATATTGAGTGGCCATAGGGTTAAGCTCTAACTTCAAGTGGTTTGGGTTGTTGAGCGGCATGCGGGTGAGTATCGCCAGCATAAACTTTGAGTTTCTTTAACATTGCATATCCCAAGGGGCCTTTCGGTAACATTCCTTTGACGGCTTTTTCTAGTGGACGTGCGGGAAAACGCGCGTGCATTTTACCTAAAGGGGTTGCATAAATACCACCTGGGTAGCCGGTGTGACGATAGTAGATTTTATCTTCCAGCTTGTTACCCGTAACTTTCATTTTGTCGATATTGACTACAATGATGTAATCACCGGTGTCAACATGCGGTGTATAGATCGGTTTATGTTTGCCACGCAAGCGATGAGCAATCTGCGAAGCGAGACGCCCTAATACTTTATTGGTTGCATCAATAACGAACCAGTCATGGTTTACTTCGTGTGGTTTGGCGGAAAATGTTTTCACGAAAAACTTGTCCTGCGAATTCAAAAAAGAGCCGGGAATTCTATGTCAGACATCAAGAAAAGTCAAATTTGGAAAGCTTTATTTTTACCGCGGCATCATATTCTTGCTGGGAATGAAAAGTGATGCGACGTGTTTGCTGAAGAATGGTGGATTTTGCGCTGATCGCCGCTATAATCATGCTGTATTGAGAAGAAAAATCACATTTGAAGCAGAATTCTGAGTGAGTTTCTGATCAGCCGAATAAATTAGTAGTATTTTCCCACTCCTAAAAATATGCCGAGAGATACGCTTTGAAAGAGAAATCCGAAACCAATTTGCACGTTGAATCAACACCCTCCAATTTTATTCGCAATATCATAGAAGAAGATAACCGTTCCGGCAAATGGAATGGGCGTGTAGAAACGCGCTTTCCGCCCGAACCGAATGGTTACTTGCACATTGGTCATGCCAAGAGTATTTGTTTGAATTTTGGTATTGCGCGCGATTATGGCGGTGTTTGTCATTTGCGTTTTGATGACACCAATCCTGAAAAGGAAGCGCAGGAGTACGTTGATTCGATTTGTGACAGTGTTTCCTGGTTGGGTTTTGATTGGGGTCAACATCTTTATTATTCTTCGGATTATTTCAATCAGTTATATGAGTTCGCCGAATATATGATCGATTGTGGAAAAGCATATGTGGAAAGTCTCTCTGCTGATGAAATACGTGAATTGCGTGGCACATTGACTGATCCCGGTAAAAATAGTCCTTTTCGTGATCGTCCGATTGCGGAAAGTCTGGATTTGTTTCGGCGGATGAAAGCCGGAGAATTTCCTGACGGACAGTATGTATTGAGAGCGAAAATTGACATGGCCTCACCCAACATTAATATGCGCGATCCGGTGATCTATCGTATTCGTCACATTCATCATCAACGTACTGGCAATCAATGGTGTATTTATCCGATGTATGACTATACCCACTGTATTTCCGATGCGCTGGAAAGAATTACGCACTCATTGTGTACGCTCGAATTTGAAGACCACCGGCCATTATATGATTGGGTGTTAGATCAACTGGTTGATAAAGTGCCCTGTCATCCTCAGCAAATCGAATTTGCTCGCCTCAATTTGACGTATACGGTAATGAGCAAGCGCAAGTTGATCGAGCTGGTGGAAAGCAAGTTGGTCGATGGTTGGGATGATCCCCGGTTAAGCACGCTTGCCGGAGTGCGCCGCCGAGGATTTACGCCACGCGCTATTCGGTTGTTTGCCGAGCGTATTGGTATCAGTAAGGCCGATTCCTGGATAGATATGGGGGTGCTGGAAGACTGTTTGCGCGAAGATCTGAATGAAAATGCGCCGCGACGCATCGCCGTTCTTAAGCCGGTTAAGTTGATTATTGATAATTATCCGGAGAATCAGCAAGAAGAATGCTTTGCGCCCAATCATCCGCAGAAGCCGGAATGGGGAAAGCGCATTATTCCATTTTCTAAGATTTTGTATATTGAGCGCGATGATTTTATGGAAGTACCGACAAAGGGCTATTTCCGCCTTGCACCTGGTGTTGAAGTGCGATTGCGCTATGCATTTATTGTCAAGTGCGTACAAGTGGATAAAAATACACAAGGTGATATTGAAGCCATTCATTGTACCTATGATCCGGATACCAAAAGTGGAACTCCTGGTGCAGAAAACCGCAAGGTAAAGGGCAATATTCACTGGCTTTCAGTAAAACACGCGCAAGCAGCAGAAATACGACTTTATGATCGTTTGTTCACTGATCCATATCCGGATAGTGGTGGAAAGGATTATAAAACTTCATTGAATTCACATTCGAAGCAAATTATTACCGCGTATGTAGAGCCATCGCTATGTGAAGCGAAGCCGGAACAAAGCTTTCAATTTGAGCGTAATGGCTATTTTATTGCTGATCGTATGGATATGCAATCCGATAAGCCGGTGTTTAACCGGGCTGTAACTTTGCGTGACTCGTGGGGGAAATTAATGGATAAGTAACTGTCTTTATTGTTGGAAATTAATAATCAATATAGTTTTTGGACATTCGTTCCTTTCATTATCGATAGTAACTGCAATTAATTAGAATTTATTTTTCCATTCGCGTAATACCTCGAAAACATTCTCTGGATTTTGCATGAGTCGGGCAGAATAATTTTGTGCGCTGTTAATGATGGGTTGGTGTTCGCAACGCAGGAACGGATTAATTGCTTTTTCAAGTGAGAGTGTTGTCGGGATTGTTGGAATATTTTTGTGACGTAATTCTTGTGCAGTGATTGCGAACTCGCTAAGTTTTCTATTATCTGGATCAACCGCCTTGGCAAATGCTATATTTCTCAAAGTGTATTCATGTGCGCAGTAAATTAAGGTAGCATCCGGTAGCTGGGAGATTTTTTGCAGAGAGTGGTAAAGCTGCGTTGCAGATCCTTCAAATATTCTTCCGCAGCCGCAAGAAAAAAGTGTGTCGCCACAAAAGATCATATGCCATGGATCTGACCCATAATAGGCGATGTGTCCCCGGGTGTGCCCGGGTGTATCTAACACTGTGAGATTGAGTGATATCTCGGGTAAGCTTACGATATCATTTTGTTGCACCGGGTTTGTTATAGCGGCGATTGATTCATTGCCCGGTCCGTATACGGGAATATCAAACCACTGAAGTAATTCCGCTATGCCTCCGGTGTGATCGCTATGGTGATGGGTAATAAGAATTGCACTGGGTTGCAGTTCTTTTAATCGAAGATACTCAATTACCGGAACTGCAGTACCCGGATCAATGATGGCCGCATAATTTTGATTGTGAGCTATCCATATGTAATTGTCTTTAAATGCATGTACTGGATATATATTCAGCATAAAAGCTCCATTTAAAGAAGATGCCGTAATGAAAAATGTTAATTGATATCACCAAATAGTGTAAATTCTGATATCGAGTAAGCGATATGGTTCATGATGATTGCGCAAAATGTTCAGCAATGGTTTGAGTCTTCTCTTGGTCAATATTTGATTGAACATGAGCACCGTTATTTTGATCAGGTTGTGGCGAATATCTTTGGTTACAATGCGGTGCAGATAGGCTGGCCACAGTTTGATTTTTTACGTTTGAATCGCATGCCTTTACGTTTTTCCGTGGGTTTTGAATGTGAAACTTCGGTACGAGCTGAAGCGGGTTTTCTTCCTATTCAGACTAGCAGCATGGATCTCGTTATTTTGCCCCATACGCTTGAGTTTAATGCAAATCCTCATCAAATCTTAAGAGAGGTGCATCGAATTCTGATACCCGAAGGCCATCTCGTTGTGTCAGGATTTAATCCCTTTAGTCTATGGGGCGTCTGCCCTCATTTAAAATCAATGAGGGAGGAGTTTCCATGGAATGGAGATTTTATTGCATTATCGCGGCTTAAAGATTGGCTGAAATTACTGGATTTTGAAATGGCGGGTGGTCGGCTTTGTTGCTACGTGCCGCCGCTCAAACAAGAAAAATGGCGGCGGCGGTTTGCTTTTATGGAGGCTGCAGGGGATCGCTGGTGGCCGATTTCAGGCGGGGTGTTTTTTTTGCATGCCATTAAACATACGCATGGGATGCGAATTATCAAACCTGATTGGAGAAATTGTTTCGATGCCAAGAGAAAGATGGTGCCGATTGCTCGGAGGATTATCAAAGCTTCCAAGGAAAAGCGATCATCAGGCTGCTCAAACCAGATTGATGATTTAAATTAATCATGATTGGTAATATTTCTAAGGTTGTAGAAATATATACAGATGGTGCGTGCAAAGGAAACCCTGGAATTGGGGGGTGGGGGGCATTACTGCGATACGGAGATCATGAACGGGAAATTTTTGGAGGAGAGAAACTTACCACCAATAACCGGATGGAGCTGCTTGCGGCCATTCGTGCTTTAGAATCTTTGAAACGCCCTTGTAAAATACATCTGCATACCGATTCCCAATATCTGCAGAAAGGAATCAGCGAATGGCTTGATTCATGGAAGGCACGCAACTGGCGTACTGCAGATAAAAAACCGGTTAAAAACGAAGATCTGTGGAAACTGCTTGATCAATTAACCCAACAGCATGAAATTGAGTGGTGTTGGGTACGCGGACATTCCGGGCATATCGATAATGAACGTGCTGATCAGCTGGCTAACCTGGGTGTCGAAATGATAATTTCTGAATAATTACATCAATGTTAGGGATGGGGATATGCGTCAAATTGTGCTAGATACTGAAACGACAGGTCTGGAATGCAAGTTGGGTCATCGTATTGTTGAAATTGCTGCTGTTGAGTTATGTAATAGACAATTTACCGGTAGCCATTTTCATTACTATCTCAATCCGGAACGGGAAAGTGATGAAGGTGCGCTGCAAGTTCATGGCTTGACGATGGAATTCCTTCAAGATAAAGCAAAATTCTATGAAATTTCCAGGGAGTTCTTGAATTTTATCAGTGATGCTGAATTAATTATCCATAATGCTCCCTTTGATGTCGGATTTCTCAATCATGAATTAGGATTGTGCAATTTAAAAGCACTTGATAATTATTGCTCACAAATAACCGATACGTTGAAGTTAGCCAAGGAGCTTCATCCTGGTAAACGCAATAATCTTGACGCTTTGTGCGAACGGTACAATATCGACAATTCAAAGCGTAAGTTGCATGGCGCATTATTAGATGCTGAGTTATTAGCTGAAGTTTATCTTGCGATGACCCGTGGGCAAGAAAGCTTGCTGATCGAGCTGGATTATGTTGAATCTGTACAGCATTCACAGATAGACTTGGATAGTTCTGATTTAAGAATTATTGCAGCGACCGCGGAAGAAAAGGCGCGACATTGCGGGATATTGGAAGAAATTGCGCGAGCGAGTGACAATAAATGCCTGTGGAATAATTTTGAGATTGCAGAGATGTCTGATGATAAATCAGGCATGTCGCGCAATTGATAAGTCGCGTGTATGTGATTTTTCCTTGCTGGATTCCATGGGGCAGATGGGATCATATATTGATGTCTGATAATGAGGTATTTCCTGGTAAATGATTTCATATCGGGAAATACCTTTGCCATTTCAGCAGTTCAGAAAATTAATTACTGGCATGGATTTGGTGCAGCTGTTTAGAATGAACAAATGAGCAGCAGGAAATTTGAGAAATTCTTCACATAAACTTGTTTACAATGCCGAGTTATTAGCTCCGGGTTAGTAATAACAGGGTTTGCATGAAACAGAAACTATTAGCGCATTGTATTTATTGTTTGCTGATGTCCACCACAATGACCGGTTGTGTATCCGCCATTGTTACAGCCGTAAATCTTGGTTTTTCCGGTGCCTTTCTCGAGCACTGGTTTTATTCGTGGAGTATTGCATTTCCCGTTGGCTTTGTTTTGTTGCTTTTCGTGTCGCCGTACCTCAGACGTATGGTAGAAGCATTCATACATTAATGATTAATACTGAATAAACAATGGAATGAGTGCGTTTTTCGGTTAAGTTATCCTTTAAAGTTACTCGATAGAGTTTTTCTGATAGCAATGCAGTCCATCAATCCGGCCACAGGTCAAATCATACAATCGTTCGCAATTTGGCACGCCGAAGAAATCGGTGTAGCCCTGAAGCACGTGGAATCTGCGCAGACTGAATGGGCGGCGCTTAATTTTGCACAACGATCGTGCTTAATGCACAATCTCGCACAAATCTTCCGTCAGCGCAGCGAGGAATATGCCAATCTGATTACCGAAGAGATGGGTAAATTGCTCAAGGAAGCTAGAGCGGAGATAGAAAAATGTGCAATAGGTTGTGAGCATTATGCTAATCAAGCTGAATTCTATCTACGCGATGAAATTATTGCCTCTGATGCCAGCCGCAGTCTGGTGGTTTATCAGCCTCTGGGCACTGTGCTTTGCATCATGCCGTGGAATTTTCCATTCTGGCAATTAATTCGCGCTGCTGCACCGGCAATGATGGCGGGTAACACGATAGTGCTTAAGCATGCATCAAATGTACCTCGATGTGCGCTGGCATTGGAAGATGCATTCCGTCAAGCGGGATTTCCTGAGCATGCTTTCCGTACACTGATGATTAGCGCCGAACAAGTGCAGGCAGTGATTGCCGATAAATGTATTGCCGCCGTCACCTTGACAGGCAGTAGCACAGCAGGTCGAAAAGTCGCGGCTATTGCCGGGCAGCACTTAAAGAAATGTGTGCTTGAGTTAGGCGGTTCAGATCCCTTTATTGTGCTCGATGATGCTGATATCGAGTCGACGACCCGGCAAGCCCTCGTGGCTCGTTTACAAAATATGGGGCAGAGCTGTATTGCCGCGAAGCGTTTTATTCTCATCGATGCGATTGCTGATGCATTTGTCGAACAATTAAGTATGCTCTTTAGCCAGTTGCAAATCGGTGATCCGAAACACGAAGCAACCGGTATTGCACCCATGGCCCGGGAAGACTTGCGCACGGAATTGCATGTACAAGTTGAACGGAGTCTGACAGCAGGTGCGAAGCTTGTATCTGGCGGTACTGTTACCGGTACGCAAGGTGCATACTATGCGCCGACAATTTTGGATTACGTGCAGCCGGGTATGGCGGCGTTTGATGAGGAATTATTCGGCCCGGTCGCTGCAATCGTACGCGTGAAAGATACGAATGAGGCGATCCGATTGGCCAATCAAACGCGATTTGGTCTCGGCGGCAGTGTGTGGACACGCAATACGGCACATGGGGAAGAACTTGCGCGGCAGATTCATGCCGGCTCCGTATTTGTCAACGGTATCGTCAGAAGTGATGCACGCCTACCGTTCGGAGGTATTAAGGAATCCGGCTACGGGCGCGAATTGTCGTATCATGGAATTCGAGAATTTGTGAATATTAAAACGATTTGGATCAAATAACAGCTAGTTGCTGAAATGTTACCAATCGGTATGCAATCCCGGTATGCCGATGCGCTGGATGTGGATAGCATTATTGCCTTCTTCGTAAGCAAGCAATTTGCCTTCTTTGTGCCAGAGGCGAAATGCCAGCGAGTAGGACAGCACCCGGATTGGATAATCGCGCGGCAAGGTCTGCAAATAGGGTTGTATCGTGGTGAAATCGACCGCGCCATATTGTTGCATGATAAAACGTAATCCTCCGTTTGCGGGGCCGATATTATAGGCCAGCAATCCCAAAAAAAGATCACCTTTCATTTCAGCCAGATAATGCTTAAATGTAGCTGCGGCGACAAAGGCATTATGGCGGGAGTTATCCAAGGATATTATTTCCGTACCCAGCCGTTTGCGTGCCTGAGCAATAACCGTTTCCGGAACGCGAGTAATTTGAAATAGCCCTTTACCTCCGTCGCTGCTGTCTCGCGGTATGAAAGAGGATTCCGTTGCGGCAATACCGTGTAGCAGATTCACATCGATATTAAAAGAGCGGGCAGCATCTCCGATCGCCTGCCGATATTCCTGCGACCGGTTAACCATTTTTTGTAGTTGTGCGGCATCGTGTCGTCGATAAGCTGCATAGACCTGATGTGCAATCGTTACGCGACCGGCTTCTTCCTTGCCGCCCACTAAAGTGCGGAAATGACCATAAGTCAGTGTGAATTGATCGTGCGTAACTAGCCAGGAAATCAGCAATGCCAGCCCCAGAGATAAGCCCGGAGTCAGAAATTCCGAATACAATTGCAACCACTTTCTCAGTCTCCACCAGCCAATCAGAAAAAGGCTTGCTACTAATATCAAACCTAATATACCGACAATAAATGGCAGCAAGTTAGCAAAAAAATTAGTACCTGAGAACCGGCTGGCGGAATAACCCAGTAACATGATAATGGTGCAAAATGCTGCAATGCCCAAGCCCAATAATTCAATACCGGTCAGCAATATTTTCCGCCGGAGTCCGCCGGGTTTGGATCTTCCGGTTCGCCTCCTCAACTTGTGGGTATTATTGATACTGCGCACAACTTTAGTGCGTTTGCGTTTTTGCTTCGGTTTGAGGTCGCCGGATTCAAGATTATCAAGCGGCTTTGTTTTGTCCATCGAAATAAGGCCTAGGCGATTGAATATATTGTGATTAGTGGATTGTGGGATTTCCTCGCATTAAATTTTTCTAATGGTTTTACTGAGTAAGAAATAAGGGTTTCTCCGGTATGCAGGATTGTCTTGGTTACGTTAAGGTGCGTCCTTACTATTTTACGTTGAGTTATTACGATGAGGAACAGGAAGCGAGGAAAAAATGCATAGCGCATGCAAATATAACAAAACAAGGCTATACGCTCCCACTGGAATTCTGTTGTTTGTTTTGTTGAGCATTTGCAATGCTCATGCCAATAGCCTGCCAAATCTGCTTAAACAAAGCGGTCTGGAATTAGGGGGCTGGATCAACGGCGGTGCGACATATAATGCCAACCATCCTGCAGATGGTTTCAATGGAGCGGTTACTTTTGCGGATCGTGCCAACCGGTTTCAGCTCAATCAGCTTAATTTATTTTTACAACGCAATGTCGAATCGGAAGGCACAAAGTGGGATCTCGGCGGTCGCTTTGATTTTTTGTTCGGTACTGATGCCATCTATGCGCAGGCTTTTGGCATTTCCGCGTTCGATGAGAATACCGGTGAACCTTCAAATCGGGGAAACTGGGATCTGAATTTGTGTTGCAATTCGACGCGTACGTATGGGATCGCATTGCCGCAAGCCTATCTAGAGGCTTACGTGCCGATGGGCCGCGGCCTCAACATCAAAGTTGGACATTTCTATACGCCGCTGGGATATGAAACTGTTCCGGCACCGGATAACTTCTTTTATACACGCGGATATATTCTGAACAGCGGAGAACCGTTTACACATACCGGATTTTTAGGCAGTCACACGATCAATCGAAACTGGCAAATTCAGGGGGGGGCGACCACGGGCAGCGCAACGGGAGGTTGGGATGGCGGTTTTGATAAGCAACTCGATAACTGGGGCGGGCTGGCGAATATCCTGTGGAACAGTGACGACAGACGAACTGCGGCACAACTCGGTGGCACTTATGGGCGGACAGCTACCGATGAACCCTGGCTAATGTATAGTGTTGTTCTGCAACACTGGCTTACGCCCAAGACTCATATGGTGTTACATCATACCCACGGTTGGGCTGCTAATATCAATCTGCCCGAAGGAATCAGGAACGCTGCATGGTATAGCATCAATACGCATCTGACCTATGATCTGCTGCGCGATTTGTCTGTCGGCATTCGCATGGAACGTTTTCATGACCGCAACGGCTGGCGTGTTTTTTCACCTTATCGTATATTGTCCGCGTTGAACAACAAGGGGGTGAGTTACGCAGGCAATATCCCTTTCGTAAGTGCACCTGCAGATTATTATGCAGTTACCTTAGGCATGAACTGGAAGCCGATAAAACGATGGAATAAAGGCTGGAAACCTATTCGTAATATTAATATCCGGAAAAATATCCGCTATGATCGTGCGGACGGTATTGACATGGCATTTCGTCCGTTTGACGGTAAAAAGGATCAGTTTTTGTTTTCATTGGATGCAACGATTCCATTTTGAATGGCCGCTAGCATAGCGACCGGACAACAATGGATCCAGTTGCAAGAATCCATTTTGTTGTCAGATAACTAAGCATATAGGTATTGTATTTGAGATCAATTCATTCCTTCTGATTCCTTATTGTTTTCGCATGTTGGCAAGATGTGAAGTACTAAAATTTAATAGTTGCCATGGTATAGCCATAGTTGGTATCGGCTATGCCCGGGCTTTGTGGGACTTTATCGAAATAGTCGCCTTTGAATATATGGCTATATCCTATATCAAAGCTTATGCGCTTTAGATAACTCCACTGAGGAGCCCACCCTACACTGATATCAAGCATATTGCCCAGGAAAGTGCCAGCTTGCCCCGTCGGATCTTGCAGGCCGCTGCCTACATACGCACCATGCTTATTGGCTAACCAGTATGCGCGATGAGACATCATAAGTCTGACGTCAGGACGCGGTATGAAGGTTGCGCGAAAACCTACCGGTGAAATCAGATTGGAGGGAAAGAATGGTCCGAACATACCGGTAGGGCCATATTCCACGCGTCGTTTAGCATACAAGATATCAAAATTCTTATTGGGATCTTGGCTTCCTGATGAAAAATCAAATAGATAAACTAATCGTAATGGCATTGAGGTTTTAAAGCTATAGCCTATTTCACCATGATGGCGATGCGCAAAAACCTTGGTATCCTGGGTATCGCCAAACTGATACATAGATTCAATTTCATAATCCATTTGTCCTGCCACCGGCTTGGCGAACAATCTAAAGCCGGTGGTGGATAGGTTACGTTTCCTGAGCTTATTTCCCTCATTTAATTGAAGGAAATAATAGTCCACGTTAGCCCAGGGGAGATCACGATTCGTAATCTGTAAGCCAGAAAAATAAGTTTCAGGCGTATTCCAATCCATATGGGTTGGTTCTCTATTGACCGGGCGGGTGCCAAATACCTGCAGCCCCCATTTTTCCTGGTCGTTTCCTACTACAAGTCGTATCCCATCAAAAGTGGGCGTAAAGGTTCCCCATCGATGACCCCCTAACAACCTTGCTTCTCCTGTTTCCAGCAAAAAACGACCTACTTCAAATGTTGCGTTATAGCCTGTTCCTAGAAAATTTTTGAATAAATAATCGAGATGAAGTTGGGTAAAATCAAAATGATTGGCAAACACCGGTGATTGGCCTTGTCCGAAATTTGCCAACGGTGCGCGTATATCTGTCAGTTCGAGGGTAAACTTGAGAGGTTCTATGATATTTTTGATTTCCATCAGAAACCTTGTCCGCTGATGAATCTGATCATTAAAACCCGGGATAGCTCTCGTGAAACCATTATCGTAAGCGTCATAGCGCGTCCGATGTTCAACCGCCAAATCGAGCCAATTGGGCGTTATGGCAGAAAGAGGGTTTTTATGATTCTCCATTATCTTAGTCAAATTATCAAAGTCAAACCGAGTTTCCCCCACGGTTTCTTGCGCACTGAATGGCGCTCCATTAGTTTCTTTGGGTGGCTTGTGGTTTCTGGCGAGAATCGAGGATTTTTTGGTTTTCTCTGTTTCCGCATGTTTCGTTTCAGTGGCAACGGCGCTGTTACTCCCGATAATGCATCCCAAAATAAAAAATATTATCCAGTGGATTAAGACTAACTGCCTATTCTTCAGGGTCATTTGTTTTCGCTCCTATCATTTTTTCAAGAAAACTTTATACGAAATAATACTGAAGAAGCGCGAGATGGAATATTCGGTCTGACACGTAAGGGTAATCCCTTATATGCATAATTTTTAAATAAGATATTTTGTGAATTGGATTTGTGCTGATTCCAGGCATAACCTAATGGAAGAAGTGCTCGAGTGCCAACTAGTAAACTATATAGCCAGGATGCTCAAAATAGTGATTATTAATCCGGATTGGAATTTGTTGACAGCAGCTACATTAAAGCGCATGGGCTTTAAGTACGGGTACAGCTGGAAATAAGAAACTGTGGATAGAGTATAGGTAAAGAATCGTACTGACGAGGCCACCCTATAAAGAATCATCTAACGGTTGATGGTCGGGGTTTATTACTCTGAGTCTAAAATTGCCGATGAAAAAGTGAATAAAGAAATTAAAAAAGGCAGCCATTACCTCTGAATATCAATGGCTACCTGTATGCAGTTTAACAAGGTCTAGTAAGAACTTTTTTGAGGGCTCTCTTCACGAGGTCCTCCTGAATTAATGTCACGTTTTTCATTTTCAGAAGAATTTTGTTTTGCCTTATTATTATCATCTTTTTTGTGAGATGAAGAATGGGGCTGTGCTTGCTTAGGGGAATTCTCTTTATCATCAATTTTATTTTGTGTTTGAGAATAGTCAGCAAAGACATGCATACTTGTTAATAAAAATGCTGCACTGATAACCAGCGCCAATGTTGATTTTCTTATTTGAATCATAATATTGCTCCTTTTTTTGATTAACAGGTTTTTTATGATGCTTTTAATTCATACTCCCGTCTGTGCGCTATCTTACAAAGATGAAAAACTCATGCAAAAGCAGCTTTTGCGAAAGAATAATTTCAAAGGAGCCGTAGATTGAAAGGCTGAAAGCAATATTTTTGATGTCATTGCTTATTTTTGCCCCAGCTTCCTATAAGAGTAGTCATAAAATCAATTCTCCTTGAGATATGAATCCTTGGATCTTGCCTTTCAGTAATCTGACTAAGAAATTATTCAATGTTGGTTATCGCACATACAGATTCGATTTCAACCGATAATTTAAAAAACGATGATAGGAGAAATAGTTCATTATTCTTGTCATCGCATAAATTTAATTTATGGAATTAGAAACTTACTAAGGAGAATTAATTATGAATTGGGATCAAGTTAAAGGAAATTGGGCGCAAGTTAAAGGTAAAGCCCAGCAGCAATGGGGTAAATTGACTAACGATGATCTGGACGTTATTGAAGGAAGACGCGAGGAATTCGTTGGTAAAGTTCAGGAAAGATACGGTATTGCAAAAGAAGAGGCTGAAAAACAAGTCGATGATTTTTGCAAGAAATGTAACTAACTGAATTAATTACATACATCTCCGATTACAGAATTCATAAACCTTGATTTCTGTAATCGGAAAACACTGAGTTCCAAAATAATAATTATATCTTTTCAGCTATCGAAGATTCCTTTTGACAGCAACAATTGCTGAGATCTCCTTGCATAAACTTCGGCAATTCTGTCTACTCTGTGCCGATCTTCCAGCACTATCCAAACTTTTTTCAATTTAATACTTATGTAATGGTTTCATTCATGGAGACTGTTTTTTTATAGTTCCGGATGACAAAAAAACAGAGCTATTCCCGGAGTGATCAGGATTTTTTAGCTTGGCGCTTTGTGTGTGATCGCACATACCACAGGGAATTCCTGCGGTAGTATGAATCATGTAACGCCTGCAGTATGCGAGACACAATCGGTCAGAAGTATTAATACTTCTGAATATTATTTCCAGATTGAAGTGCTGAGTTCATGCACAGATCTGGAATTTTAAATAAGGAGAAGCTCATGATAAATTTGGCGATTACTTTCTTAGTGATAGCAATAATTGCTGCACTATTAGGCATTACCGGTGTTGCAGGTATTGCTATGGAAATGGCTTGGATTTTGTTTGTTATCGGTGTTGTTTTAGCGATCGTATTCTGGGTAATGGGACGACGTCCACCGCCCGTGTAATTTTTATAAATCGGTAATTTCTTATATAAGCAATTAAAGGTATGGGTTCTGAAATGTGCTTGGCAGGTTAGGAGCCCATATCAAATTGTCATCAACTTTAATCAAGGAGCATTCACTATGAACTGGGATCAAATCAAAGGTAATTGGACACAGATCAAGGGTAAAGCGCAACAACAATGGGGAAAATTGACGAATGATGATCTGGATATTATTGAAGGAAAGCGTGAAGAGTTAGTAGGGAGAATTCAGGAAAGATATGGAATCGCCAAAGAAGAAGCTGAGAAGCAAGTAGATGATTTTACGAGAAATTATGAATAATTATTTTCATCCTAGGAACGGAGATATCAAAATGAATAAATTAATCAAAATGACTGTTTCTTTAAGTGCTTTTCTGTTTATTATCGTTGCATCCAATAGCTATTCCCAAAGTGCCGTTCAAAGAATGGATGATGCAGAAACACGGGCTGACAGGCTGGAAGACAGAGCGGATCAGATAAGAGAAGCAGATGAAGAGGCCAAAGAAGCTGTAGAGAAGATGCGTGAAAAGCAAGCCGACAGAATGGAGGATCGTGCGGATCAGCTTAGAGATTCGGCTGAAGATGAAGCCGACAGAATAGAAGACCGTGCAGACAAAGTCAGGGATGGTTATTAATTACATATTTACATTTCCGCTGCTCAGACTTAGACTCGAATCAAATCTAAATTGTTAGCTGTTTATTTTTTGATAATTAACAATTTAGATTCGAGCTTAATCCTACAACAAATAGTATTAAACAAAACAGGAGGGTAGTTATGAGTATGAAAGAAGCCTATGAAAAGAAGCTGCAGGCGCAGCTGGATGAATGCGCCGCAGAGATCAACAAACTCAAGGCAAAGGCAGATAAAGCTGAAGCTGATGCGCAAATTGAATATTACAAGCAGATTGAAGAATTAAAATCCAAACAGGCAACAGTGGATGGAAAGCTTGCGGAACTCAAAGAAGCCAGCGAAGATGCTTGGGAAGATCTCAAATCCGGTGTTGAGAGCGCTTGGGATTCACTAGGCAGCGCAATAAAATCGGCTGCTTCTAGATTTAAATAATAGTCATCTGCTGATATGAATTGGAGAAATTTATTGAAACGGTTTTCTCCATTAAAGAAACTCCGGAAAGCTCGCATTTGCCATTTCAAACATAAGCAAGAATTCTTAATAATAAATGTAACAAACTTCTTTGCGTGCTCGAAGTGACATTGGCCAGAGCTTTCCCGGTATGTTTCACAAATAACAAATAATTCAACTTTAGATATAGGGTGGGCTGCATGAATAAAATAAGCTTATCAATTCTTCTGATATCGTCATTGCTGATACTGGCAGGCTGCGCAGAACAACAAGGCCCTGCCGAGCGCGCGGGTGAGAAAATAGACAAAGGCATACAAAACAGCAAAGATGCGGTCAGTGATGCTATTGAGAATGCTGGCGATAAGATTGAAGATGTTACTGATCGTTATTGAAAATAATTGGTTCCGATTAGTGCAAACTGTCACATAAAATTTTATCTTTCACTATCTTATATATCCAAGGTTACGATTACATGAATAAAGTTCAGATCGAGCAATCAAAAGATAAGCTGAATCGATTGGCATGGTTATTAGACAATACTTTTCGCATTCCGGGGACACAAATACGGTTTGGTCTGGATGGATTGATTGGATTGATTCCCGGGATCGGGGATGCTGCAGGCGCAGTAATCTCAAGTCACATTCTGACACAAGCGGCTCAAATGGGTGTGCCCAAATCAATTCTTCTAAAGATGGCTTTCAATATTGGATTAGATGCAATCTTGGGAATAATCCCTGTGTTAGGAGATGTTTCGGATTTCATGTGGAAAGCCAATCAGCGTAATGTTCAATTGCTTAATGATTATCTTGAACAACCGGAAAAAACGGTAACTCACAGTCGTCTTTTTGTGGGATTATTGGGTTTCGTGGCATTTTGCGGTGTAGCTTTTATCAGTATGTTAGGCTTTCTGCTGATCCGTTGGCTTTGGTTGTCAGTCGAAGGGAATTGATATAAGAAAACCCGTGCTCATTGACCTTGTTTTAACGCTGTCTTATTGCCGTTTTATAAAAGCCGGAATTAAAGAATACAACCAGCCGCAGTTTGCTTTTATTTTGCTTTATAACAAAACCATTTCTAACGGATGTTAAATTTCAGATCCTTTCCAAGATATTTTTATCAGGCAAATGCATGAATATTTATGCAAAAATATAATCCCGCTAAGTGATTGGCCATCGATTCTATATGCTTATGATCAACCAAAGAAAAGAGTGGGGATTCTGTGTTTGAATGGCTAACAAGTCCTGAGGCATGGATTGCATTAGGTACCTTAACCGCGTTAGAGATTGTCCTGGGTATCGACAATATTATCTTTATCTCCATTCTTGTCGGACGGCTTCCTGAGAATCAACGGGCTTATGCCAGAAGAATGGGGCTCGGGCTCGCAATGATAGCGCGTTTAGCATTGTTATTTTCAATTTCCTGGGTTATGGGTTTAACCGAGCCATGGGTTACAGTGTTTACCTATGAGATTTCTGGGCGTGATGTGATTCTGATTGGGGGAGGTTTGTTCCTAATTGCCAAAGCGACACATGAAATCCACAATAGTTTGGAAGGAGTCGAGGAGCGGGGGACTAATGTGGTGGCTTCCGGCCTGGGGATGGTTTTGCTTCAGATTGCGCTTCTGGATATTGTATTTTCTTTGGACTCAGTCATTACGGCGGTTGGATTGGTTGATGAAGTTTCTCTCATGGCGATCGCCATCATATTGGCAGTAATGGTGATGCTGGTGGCGGCAAAAACGATTGGGGACTTTGTGGATGGACATCCCACGATCAAAATTCTTGCGCTATCTTTTCTGATCCTGGTGGGTGTTACTCTGATGGTGGAAGGGTTTGGGATTCATGTGCCTAAGGGTTACATTTATTTTGCAATGGCTTTTTCCGTTACTGTAGAGATTCTCAATCTTCGTATGCGAAAAAGACAAGCGGAACCGGTCAAACTTTACAAAAAAATTTCAAAAGAGCATGAAGGCTAAGGAAACGCTGATTAATTCGGAGAGTCAGTACCGCGCAACGAAGTGATTCGCTCGTGCAGCGAATTATCCGTGTTTGCCTAACTGGTTTTCATACTTGCGCAATTCATTAAGCAGCTGTTCGTGCGATATCGCACATACTTGATTACCACTTTCTGCAAAACTTTCAATCAGTCAAAAATTTTTCTTTATCTCCTGAATTATATCAAGTACTAATTATGTCAAGTACTTACGTGCCAGTAAATCTGGAAAGCTATAAAAATATAAAGGATTAAACTGAGGTCTTGGAATTTAGTATATCTTCCAGGAAATCGAATTCTCTACTTTACTGTGAGATCACCATGCATTCATTCCCTATTCGTTCAATCTTTCCAGTTGCAGCGGTTTTTTTATCAATATTGATGTTGCTGACCGCCTGCGGAGCTCCATCGGAAAGCTCGTTGGTAGGCACAGCGCAATCCAACATTCAACTGGCACAACACGACAGTAGCATTGAGTATGATGCAGAAATTGGCGAATCACCTTGGCCAGATGAGGAAGCAGCAACATTGGCCATTAAGGAGATTATTGAACAGACGGTCAGGTCACGTTATATGAATAATCTTCCTGCACTGCGCCATGTTCACCCTAAAGCACATGGCTGTGTGTTGGCGGATTTCCGGGTCAATGAAACGCTTCAAGATGAGCATCAGCATGGCGTCTTCCAGGCTAATGCTCATTATAAAGCCTGGATTCGTTTCTCAAACAGCGATAGTGATCCATTCCGTGAAGACAAAGAAGGGGACGGACGAGGAATGTCCATCAAATTGATGGGGATTCCCGGAGAAAAACTCCTGCCCGATGAGAGTAGTACCCAGGATTTCTTAATGATTAGTCATCCTGTATTCTTCATCAACGACCCACAGAAATATTTAGGCTTGGTCCAGTCGCTCAGCAGCTCGAATCTGCTGAGCCAATTATCGGCACCTCTCTCACTGGGCATTGAGGGATCAATCATTGCAGCGAAGATCAACAGTAAAAAAATTGCGAATCCACTTTACACACGGTATTGGTCGGCAGTGCCTTATCAACTCGGTTCAGGATCAGACCGCCGTGCAATGAAATATTCCGTAAGACCCTGCAATCAATTGGATAACACTCCCCAGGAGATCCAGTTTAAGGATCCTAATTACCTGCGTGCAGCGATGAAGCAACATCTGAGTACGAACGATGCTTGTTTTGAATTTTTGATTCAGACGCGCGATACCGGTACAGCAGCAGGAGCTGCACTCAGTATCGAAAGGGTTACGAACGAGTGGAAAGAAAGTGATACACCTTTCTTTCAGGTTGCAACTATCATCATTCCCAAACAGGAATTTGATAATCCGAAGCAGCATGAATTTTGCGAAAATCTTTCATATACGCCTTGGCATGCTGTACTCGAACATCGGCCACTTGGTGGAGTCAATCGGATTCGGAAAGTCGTTTATTCTTCCCTTGCGAATCTCAGGCACAGTATGAACGCTGTCAAGTCTATTGAACCAATAGGTAATGAAAATTTCTGAAATCAAGGTTGATTACAGTTTGGAAAAAGTGCAATTTACTTATAAATTCTATGGCTTCACTGCTTAGGAAACTGTCCTCTGCAAAACGTGCATACTTTCCATTGTCGACTTCAACTTAAACCTCTGAACGGGGGGGGGGTATTCAAATTGAATTATGCGTAATCTGGAAGCGTCCACGATGAACACAAAGGAATATATTCTGCAATTTGCTCGGCTGGTTGTAATCGCCATTCTGCTTATTGGTTGTTACCAAATTCTTCATCCATTTATTCCTGCGATCGTGTTCGCGATGGTGGTATGCATTTCGACCTGGCCGATTTATCTGCAGTTGCGCAGGGCATTAGGCGGAAACACTACGCTGGCGTCATTGTTGATGATAGGGGGAATGATATTGCTTGTGATCATTCCATCAGCGTTGCTTGCTTTCAGTCTGGCAGACAATGTCACCGCCATAATCGATGCCGTCAAAGTGTTTATGCAACAAGGTTCGATTGAACCCCCCGCATGGCTTAAAGATACTCCATTCTTTGGTGAGCAATTTATCCGCTACTGGCAGGGATTGATGTCTGGAGGGAAAGAAGTAGGCATGCTGCTCACCGGATCACTTGAACCGATCAAGAATTTTCTTCTTAATCTGGGTAATGTGATTGGCAAGAGTTTGCTGCAAATGGTTTTTGCCGCATTTATTGGCTTCTTTTTCTATCGCGACGGTGAAACGCTGATACAAATGCTGCATAATGGGGTCGCGAAACTTCTGGATGGCAGTCTTGGTACAGATCCTTTAGTGCAAATCCACAATACGGTTACAGGAGTGGTGTATGGCATTTTTGGTTCAGCGTTGGCACAAGCCATAGCGGCTATGATCGGTTTTCTTATCGCAGGAGTATCGGGATCAGGTGCGTTTTTACTTGGTTCAGCGACTTTCTTTCTCTCGGTAATACCCATGGGACCTTCTTTAGTTTGGGGAGGTGTCAGTGTCTGGTTTCTCTATGAAGGCTCTTACGGGTGGGCAGTTTTTACGATATTGTGGGGTATTTTCGTGATCAGTAGTATTGATAATTTTGTCAGACCTTATCTCATCAGTCGCGGAAGTAACCTATCTTTCCTTTTGGTTGTTCTTGGTGCATCGGGAGGTATCATAGCTTATGGTTTTATCGGTATCTTCATCGGTCCTCCCATTCTGGCTATAGGAATTACTTTGGTGCGGTTATGGACGTCGCAGCCAGTACCTTCAATTAAAATTGCTCAAGCAAATCACCAGGACTAATGTTCTATGCTGTTGAGATACTGCTGATATTATCGATTGTGTCTGCTTTGTTTGTCATCGTCATATCCGTTTGTAAAATGCAATAACTGATCATGCCCGGGATGTTTCTTTGTGTGCTGCCGCACATATCCCTAGAAATTAATACTGTAGTATCTTTTTATGGTTGTACGGTATATAGATGTACGATTGCTGAGTGTAACCCTTGTGGAATTCGTATACACTCACTATAAGTAAGCTTTCGTAATGAATATACATATTGCCACCACATGATCTAATTGATTATCGATTAGATGAAAAATTAATTATCAAAATCAAAAGGAGGCTCAAATGGGTAAATATTTTCTAGCATGGCTGCTCGGAGTGCCGGTAAGCGTATTGGCAATTATTTATTTGTTCAATATGTAAACTCTTGGAGATCTCTATAATCAGTAGCGAATTGAAAGATAAAATGAGATCATTTCTGTTAGATTGAAACATTCTTGTCCTAAGAATAAATTAAATTTCTTGTGGTTTGATTATCAATTATCGCACTTAAGTTTAAACGGAGGTTAAAGCATGGCAACAGCAGATGAATTTAGTAAAGAAATGGATCAATTAAAAAAAGATTTCGCCAGTCTGCGCAATGATATTGGATCGGTATTGGCTTCAGTAAAGGATCTGGCGGAGAAACAGGGACAAAATGTTGCTGATTTGGCCCAGGATGCTGAGAAGACTGTCAAAAATCAAGCTAAAGAAGCCGGCGAGAATATGGAGAAGTATATCGAAGAAAGACCATTAACTAGCGCGCTGGTTGCCTTTGGCAGCGGTTTTATAATCGGTATGCTGCTGAGTAATAGACGCTAACTATCAACGTGACATAGATGTTACCAAAATTGTTAGCAGAGATACTTGCTGCTGAAACGGCTAAGTTATGGAAAGGATCAGTCAGATTGGCCATAATCATGGCCTTTCTGGGTTTATCCGTGATGGCAATGGTCGTGGGCATGATTTTCGTGCTTATCGGTTTGTATTTGTCGTTAGCAGAGGCAATGCCTTACTGGCAAGCTGGCGCGATTGTTGGGGGCGGGGTGTTCCTATTTGCTGCCCTATTGCTAATAATTATTTCACAGCAGGGTCAGAGCACGCCACTGAAAAATGATAATTTAGCTGCGCAAATTTCTGAGGATTCCACGGCTCAATTGGGATCCGTGATCGGAAATATCGTTGCTAAATCCAATGTTAAAACAAGCGACATTGTACTAACGGTTTTAATCTCAGGAATAGTACTGGGTGCCAGCCCTAGTCTGCGTCAGCAGATACTGACCGTTCTCTCCGAGTTAGCTAAATCCAAATCTAAAGATAAATAACTTATTCGTTAAGTTATGATTTTTATGAAATTATTTATAATTCATGGAGTTATATTTTTATAATGAGTCATCTTTAGTCATAAGCGATCGCAGGTTTCAGACATCACGAAGAACTTAAGATGCCGCTTGTGGTAAGGGACGATTGATTCTTCATGCTGTTTGACTTCACCATCCGCTCATATTCCCATTTTGGACGGTCCTTTACTAATCTTAATAGATTTTATGAATTTTCAGCTCTTCATTTTATGTTATATTCGACTGCTATGAAGTGATGCTCTATAAGGGATTGATTGTAGATTTTATCTTTCCCATAGCACGATGATTTAAAGAAAATTGTCTGTAGAATTATTCTGAACTAAACAATAATATCTCTCCCTGTTGAGGCTATCATCATGTTAACTAATACTTCCTATACTTTTCAAGAAAATAGTATCTTAGGCGCATTATCAGCAGCGGAGCTTGACAGTTTAGCTCCTCATTTAGAGCTTGTAACCCTGCTTCATTCCGAAGTACTGTTTGAAGATAATGATATGTTGCAATATGCTTATTTTCCAGTCACTGCCACGGTGTCTCTATTATGTTGCCTGGAAGATGGGTCTTGTGTGGAAGTAGCCATGGTTGGCAATGAAGGTATAATAGGAATTTCCGTGGTGCTGGGTAATAATGCGAAAACCCTGACACAAGCGATCACCAAAATAGAAGGCCAAGCTTATCGAATTTCAGTAAGAGAATTAAAAAACATCTTAGCTCGCAGCGGAGGCCGTCGTGCTGGTACATTGAAGAAATTGCTATTACGCTATGCTCAAACGCTTTTTGTACAAGTATCACAGGCTACGGCATGTAATCGACGGCATGCATTAGAACAGCAATTGTGCACGTGGCTTCTTTCATGTTTTGACCGTGGCAATTCAAGTAATTTATCGATAACTCAGGAGTTAATCGCCTATATTCTAGGTGTTCGCCGCGAAAGCATTACGGTTATTGCAAAAAAATTACAGGAGGAAGGGATGATAAATTATTCTCGCGGCCAGATACAACTCAAGTGTAGAGAAAAACTCGAAATCCATGCGTGTGAGTGTTACGGCATAGTGAAGAATGAATCTGATCGCTGGGTAATCGATGCCAAAGCTGCTTAAAACCGATGGTTTGCAGCTGGCGATTAGATTATTAAATTATGAGCATCTTTAATGGGTTATGTCGTAGAAACGAAAGAGAATCCCTGTGAGTGCAAACAACAACTCCATATATAACCTTCCTGCTTCATCTCGGAAGGTTAATGGAATTAGTGCTTGTTGTTTACGCAGGGGGAATAGGCGGGGGAACGGAAGTCAATGAATTAAACTTCTCAATAATACGCTTCCACGCCAGCTCAAAACTATCTAATAATTCATTCGTCTCAGACGATATGGAGAGGTTAGAAACTTCTAACGGAATGTGATGTGTATGACACCTACAGATACGCTCCAAAGCTTCATCATAGGTGCTAGGATCGAGATGACTAAAAGAATAGGTGCAAAGTAGTGAAAATTCAATTTTTTTGAATAAATCATTCCATCGATCCTCAAGCTGCATAGCTTCGTCAAACGCTCCTTTTTGCCAAAGCACATCAACCATTTCACCAAAGATACGAATCTTGTCATATTTTAGTTTCATGACTCTAAGGGGATCTGAAACGAATTTTTCGAAAGCCTCTGCATCAATTCCGTCATCCATCCATAAGCTTGATAGCAGGAATTCCGCATCTAGGAATTTAATTTGGCCTTGATCCTTAAAAGACTGTATATCGAAACCCTGAGTCACTAAGAAGTCCACTAAAGCTTTTCTCAAAGAAGGCCTGGCAATAATAGCTACAGCTTCACCATTATTTAGGCCCTTGGCGACGTATTGGGCAACTGAATTAATTTTTACAGCTTGATCGCGGCAAACTTTAACAATGTGATTACCAGAAATGGGATCTGTTAACACTCCGGGTCCAGAATCAATCATTTTGTGACCTCAATTTGAATGATTATACAATTCTAAATATCATAAGAAAGCTATCAATTAGAATTCTTTCCTTTTTTAGAAGGCATTTTCATGTAATTATAATATATCTTTTTGTAAGAAAAATAAGAATTTATATGGTTATTAGTATATTTGTATAAAATTCAGTGAAGGTCTTAATTAGTGGCATAAATTTTTAGCTCTAATTTTGTTTACTTCTAACATTCCTACATGGAGGCGTAATAAATTACTTACTCAATGAAAAGTTGATTAGCTCTTTAAGCAATATTCTATATTACAAGTACTTTTGATGTATTTTCCTGGAATTTCAGTATCACAGTGAAAATTCCTTGCTTGAGATTTGGAATCATTGTTAAAAAAGATAGCTTCTTATGTCATAGGCTTTTCACTTCGTATGTGATTATTTTAGAAAAGAAATTCCTTCACTTGCATTGATGCTTCGTTAGTATCGTGGAACTCTAAGAAATAATTGTGTCTTGCCGGAGAAACAGAACACGACGACAAGAAAACAAAAAATAATCCGAATACCGGCGGAAAAATGAAAGATTAGAGTAAACACAAATACTATGCAAATCCCCTTGCCCTGAGGTTTTATGAGCCTTGATTCGATTGCATAAGGTAATTTAGCAGTGTTCTATGATGAAGAATACAAATAATCTACGATAGAACACTGCGGTTCTCTAGCTGATATCAAGTGTAGACCTAGACTGTAGTAGTACTTTTATCCTTATCTGAGCAGGTTTATTTAGTTTGATACGTAGAATTACAAAAAAGAAAACTTTACTGCGTATTCCAAGACAGCATATATGATTCCGGGAATGGGCCGGATTTATAATCAATATTGCCTTTTGGTTCAACATTCTTCTGAAGAAATACTTGCCGTACCATTTCAGGAATCATAACCATGCCGACATAACGTCCCAAGCATTCATGATCGCCGAATCCAAAATGAAAATAATTATACCAGTTACGTTGCGGTATAAATTCTTCCGGTGATTCGAAGGCTCGTTCATCGAATGTGGCGGATAATGTTACCGGTAACACATAAGTACCTGCCCGCAATATTGTTTCATGATCGGTGCCTTTTGCCGCAGTATAGTCGCTTACGGTCGTCCGGAATAAATAGGGTGTAATTGGAACAAAACGTAAGGCTTCCCAGACAATGCCATCGAATTCAGTAGGATCATCTTTCTGTGCAACAGCTTTTGCCTTCTCCATCCATTCCGAATGTTGAAACAGGTATTGCAGAACCTGAGCCACGGCTTGAGCGGTCGTCTCAATGGCGCCAATCAGCAATCCACCTGCATTGATACCTAAGCGCTTAATGTCGAAATCCAGTTCTTTCGCAAAACTGGTGCGCAACATTCGAGTAACAATATCATCTTGCAATCTAACGATAGTGGAAAATGTTAGTTTTTCAATTTTTACCGCTAGAAGGCGCTTTGCAATCAACATAGTGATATAGTCGCTCAGCTTTTTGGAAGTCTCGTTATGGCGATCAATAATGCGCTGCGACAATTCCGGAGGAACCAGATCGAAAGGCTGATTATGAAAAGTATCATATTGATTCCAGTAGGACCATTCAATCAGATCTTCTCTTTTGGCCCCGGTCAGTCCAAAATATTCTTGCACCAATGTGGCCGGGACCATGCGGCAGAAACTATTGACCACTTCAATCTGGCCATTAGCATTACTTAGAATCCCTTTGGCAATATCCGCAATCATATTACGTACACGCGGCAAATCGTCACGGTTCAGCATAAACTGCATCAATGATTTTTCCCGCGTATGCAGTGCGTCATCATCATGTGCCATCAGATAATTATCCATTTTCGGAACGTACGGCTTGACAGTAAAAACCTTGTACATTGTCAGTATTTCTCTAACATCATCAAACCGGGTTACCAGTGTACAGTCGGGTGTTACCAGAATGGGACGCTTAGCGCGCAATTCCTTAAAAAAAGGTAAAGGCTCAGTATCCATCCAGCGTCGAACCAAAGGGAATTTCTCTACATCGGCGGTGGCATCGTAGCGTTCTAGATAATTTGTACTCATTTCATCACTCCCTGTCCATTAATAAATGATAGCTGAAGATTCTAATTACAGAGTTTTGAGATATTCAAGCAGATCCAACCGTTCCTCTTTATTGAGTTTCGGCAGAATCTTACCGTCAGACTGAGCCGTTCCGCCGGATGAATACTCGTGACCAGCATTACTATTACCCTTTAAACTGGTATTAAAGGTAAAACCTTCGTATCCTTCACTTTTAAGGCCAACTTTTTCAGGATCGAATTCACGCGATCCTACTTGGAACTGGTCAGGACGATATTCATCGTCTTCTGGATCGCCCTCGCGTTTTTTGGGCAGTAATAAATCGTAGAGGGTTGGTACTGACCCATTGTGCAAATAAGGTGCTGTTGCCCAAATGCCATTTAATGATCTCGCCTTATAGGCGTTTAATGAAGCAAACGGATCAACGGTGGTATCCGGATCATAATTGCCGTGCTTAAGCGAAGGGTTAATTTTATTGCGAACAAATGCTGTGGCGATATCTACAAGCCAATCGGTCCAACGTCGAAGGAACCATTTGTCGGGATCGGGAGTAGCTACTACATTTAAGGTCGCTTTTGTCAACAATGCGGCAACGGGTGCTTTCTGGTCGAGTAAAATATCCCCAATGCCCACGCTCACATACTGGTTGCGCAAAATACCGGAATAGCCCTGATATTCCCTGCCGTTTTTGGCCATAACAGGATCCGTGCCTACGTCGCTGACTCGGGACATATGTGCAATGATGCGACGTTGCGGATCGGAGCGATCAATTCTGGCATGGCAGCTTTCACAATATTGATTGAACAATAGCTTGCCCCGAAAAACACGCTCCTTGTCTATTTCTCCCAAAATATCTTCCGGCCATACAGGGGACTGCAGTTTATCCAGATGGGACTCAATTCTGCTTAGATTATGCACATTTACAGAAGAATCAAAGCTAATTTTTTTAGTTCCAGCGGCTTGTCCGCCGATAAGGGTTGAGATACTAAATCCTTTTTCCTCTTTCCAATCCAACGTACCAAAAACTCCGATAACTTCCCCGGTATTGCGTCCAAGAGGACCTAACCCGGCATTGTCAGCCAGCCCGTTCCACTGCACATAATCATGTTGTGGAATGTCCCATAAAAAAGGATAGCTGACAGGTGCGTTAGGCGGGTTAAACAATTTCTGACGTAATTTCCCTAATTGTTCCCACTCGAGTGTTTTGGTAAGACGCTCAACTAAATGATCACGCTGATCGCCGGTCATAATCTGGTCTACATTTTGCATGATTTTATTGAGCTCTGCTTCAGTCATGCCAGTATTGCCCAGTGCTCCGCCATCACTCAACAATTCTTTTAACACCTTATCATTGACGAGGTGTTCCAGAACACGGTTATAAATGCGCCCAAATGCATCCAATCGCGCGTAACCGTAGGGAATGTTGTTACCATCATCGTCAATACTGCGATTTATAGTAATATAGCTGGAGAGACGTTGCTTATATTTTTCCAGATCGCTTAATACTTCAGCTTCGGATTTGTAATTACCACGTGCCAGGACATTTTTGATAAATCGCTCTTTCTTTTCCTCATCCCTTTGAGTGTAATGCATGGCTTTTGCAATATCCTTCATAATGCTATCCATGTCTGCACTGGCTGGACCACCATCAATACGAATGCCCACACCGTTATAGTTTATTTGTCCCGTATGACAGGCCGCGCAAGTCAAACCTATGTATTCTTTATCCTTGTAACTATCTTTAACCCATCCGACGGGCAATGCATCTGGATTGCTGGAGGTTGCTTTCTGAGGCAGATAACGATAGAAGTTCATGTTCTCATCAGCACGAAAAAGTCCGGGCTTTTTCGGTTGTTCCAATGCCATAAAAAAATCATAGGGCATCAGATTCGATCCTTGCGTGGTAGTATAAAACCATAGGCTATCAGCAATATCCCAGCCTTGATCAAGGTATTTCACCGTTGTGTAATTATCTCCAAACAGATCTTGGGTGATAGTGGTTGCACCACGTTCAGGATCGGTTTCCGGGATCAGTGTACAGGCGGAAACTCCGGCGAAAATAAATAAGGTTGAAATAAAAGATAGCAGCTGATTTTTTGATGATTCTAATGATTGTTTCACGATGGTTCCCCTTTCTGCTTGATTTGTTTAACCATTACTTTCAACAACGAGAATGACTTGCACAACAATGATAGTTCTTACATTTCATAGTTATCTTGCAATGCTGTCATAATTTCTGTTTCCTTGCATTACATGACTCTTGACTATCCCTATTCGAGGTTCGTGCTTAGCGCTCAATTCTGGCGCATTGTTGTATTCCTATGAGTTGCTCCTGCTCTGAATTATATTCAGAATTTACTATAGATAACAGCAATACTAACATGTCTCATAAAGCATATCAGATATAGAGCTCTAATCGATAAACAGAAAATACGAGCCCTAGCCCTGAAAAAATTATTCTCGATTCATGATCTTGTTACTGATAGGATTTGGCGCCGATAATCTATACTACGAAATTGCATCGGTTAGCGGACAATAAATAAAGGGAGTATTTGTGGGATGATTGGCTGTACTGCATAAATACTACCCGCGCGTAGTTGTGATTCATCACCGGAAGATTTGCTATTTCATTATTTCGGAGAATAAAAAAACCGCCACTGAGGCGGTTATTATTTCACAAGAAATTGAAACTATTTTCTTATTGATTTGCAAAATATTAATGTCCTGGTTTGCTGGTTCCACCATACGGACGAGCATCAGCCCCTTCTTTTAAGCAATTGCCATTGCCGTCAAGACCATGCGGGCATTCAATTTCTTCTCCACGCATAAGTTTCTCATAATTTTCTTTTTCTGTTTCCGGCAATGCTTGACTAGGTTTACCGCCACATGCAGATAATGCTAAAACTAATAAAGTTGCAGCTAAAAGAAGAGTATATTTCATCGTTTGATTTTCCTTATAAAAATTTCTTGAAGTAAGTTTTGCAGTATATAACGAATTTAGTAAATCACTCAAGCAGGTTTTAAGTCAGCGATCTAATAGGACTATATTGGTTTCTAAGATTTTTTATAAAAAAACAACTGTCAAGGTAAGCAATCTTACACAAAATACTTCGATTGTTTGTTCAAGAATATGCGATGAAATAGCATCAGTAAAATAGAACAGGTCGTTAAGCTCTGCCATTGAATAATGGAAGGAGATTAATGAGATAGATAAGAAACGCAAGCAATATTTTGAGGAACTCAAGGTTAAGATAACCCTGGCGGGGGTACGTGAAGAGAAAACAGTGCTACGAATGGGAGTGTCAATTACTTGAACGGCGCCTGAAGTATTTTTCAAGGATCAACATGCCGGTGGAAGTCTGTTGTTGTATGAATGATTTAACACCAAATAATCGGATAATTAACGGTAGAAAACGCTTGTGGAGTCAGAAAGCTCAATTACTGAAGCTTGAAAGATGCAAGAAGATGATTGCTCCTCCCGATAAGTTGGTTTTTCCCACCTGTGTCAATTACTGAATCCGGCTCATTGAACCTATTATTATCAACGCAATCTGCGCAATGATGCGTGAGCTGGCTTTATTGCGAAAAATATATGAGTAATGCTTGAAAAACTTCTAATAAAGTACATGCAGTTATACCGCACGGTTCCTACATGAAGGTATCATTGCAGAGTGTAAGAGAACAACAACCTTGGATGAAGGTTCCGGGCATGATCAGCCCAGTACTTAAACCAAGAATCAGTTATTCAAATATGCAAAATAAAACTTATTTTTACTTGCTAAGGACGGGCCATCGATTAGCCTATCAACGGTTGGACAGTGGAGGGTATGATCAATTGAAAAAGGTTTGAATTACCTCGCGTTGTCAGAGTAAGGGCTGGTATTCTCGCAAGGTACTGAATTGACGCTTATTTAACAGGCTTGATAACGATCTTTGCATTTAAGTGTTGCGACTGCTGTACAAGATTACGATCAGGACGCACATTTCACTGCCAAAGTATGAATTATTGTTCTCAAAAGAAAATTACTTGAGTTTGATCTGACCAGCTTTGGTCAAAATCAACTTTTCTTCCACATTATATAGTCCTAAAGGGCACTTCCCACACCACTACTTCCAATGCCGCGATGTCATCAAAGTAGTGGTGCATCTATAATGTTACTCTTGATCTTTACTTGATTTTTCCTTATTCGCTTCTTGAGTATCAGTTGTATCAAAAGTGGGCTCTGAATCTCTGGGGGCATAGGCTGATGGAGGTGGTTTATCCATCGGGTAGCCATCAAGACTTTTTTTACCTTCGCAGGCTGTTAATGTTAATAACGCAAGTACAACTGCCAATAGTGAAAATCTAATCATTTAATCTCCTATGCATTTCGAGTTTATCATTTTTTCAGATAGCATAATCGAAGTCACATCATTATTCAAATTTGAATTTTGTTCGTGTATGTACTTGATGATGAATTTCTGGATGGATAAGGTTAATGCCTTAATGCATAGTAATATTCTGATCTTCAGTTTGCGAGCGGATTTAAAACTTCGATAAAAATTAGTGTGTATCGTCACGATGTATTTACCCAGAGGTATTGATAGACATTAAGAGTCTGATCTCGCATCGGATGCGGAGAAAATGGGGTCTGGAAAGCACAAACAGAAAAGTCTATCTCAATACTTATGAATCGGCATTTGAGATCAAGGAATCATTGAAAAATACTTTCTACTTTGCTCTTATAATAAAAATTGCAAATATCAAACCTTGAAGACAATACCGAATCGAGTCTATTATTATTTCATCAGGCCGTCGAGGGCGAGCTGATGAGCGGGCTCTCCTAAAACATTTCTCTAAAAATTGGAGACTACTTCTGTGTTTATATATCTGTGGTACAAAATCCCAATTTAGTATGCAGCGATTGCGGTAAATTGATAAAGCTTGATAAGCTGATGTGTTTGCAATGTGTTGATCACATCCTATTTTTACTTGAGAAGGAAAGACAATGAAAATACTCAGAAATATGAAAATAATCGCATTCGCTTTTGGTTTCGCAATGTTATTAAGCGGGGTGAGTCATGCAGGTGCGTCCGGGTCGATTTTTGTAAAGAATCTTGGCCCGCTCAATTCTTTTACGATAGATGTTGCAAATACTAATCGTACCGGTGGTTTGATCAAAAACCTTGTGTTTGATTTGTCCAATACGCAGTGCGGTGGTACGGGGTGTATACCGGGAGAATCTCTGGTATTTGGCGGTTTGCAAGATTCGGATTTCGTCCATGATTCAGCTGGTGACGGGGTTGCATCATTATTTGGTGTAAATAACGCGCTGCAATTTGGTTTCAACTTTACTGGCTATGATCCGCTTGATAAATTCCAGTTTTTGTGGGATCCCGATGTTGTAAGTAATGATGACTATGCTGCGACAGTATCCAATCTGATCGGAATGGTGATTACAGCATCCGTTGTTTTTCCCGATAATTCAACTTTGATTTACTCTGGAACCATGGCGGCAGTGGGTTCCGATGTTGCGGTTAATCTCCTTCCCGTTCCGGAGCCGAAAGTTTATCTCATGTTGTTTGTTGGACTGTGTTTGTTTGGTTTTATCAGATACCGCAGTAAGCAAGTTGTAATGGCCTGAGTATTTAGGTTAAGCAAAAAGTTGGCATTCCATTGTAGAAGTTGATTTTAGATGTTTGAATTAACGCATATATGCTATCGGGTAATGCAAAAATTGGAGTGGTTAGAATGCAACACTGGATTTTTCTTTCAATCGCGATTATCAGTGAAGTGATTGCTACCTCGTGTCTGAAGGCATCTGAGGGATTTACCCGCTTGTGGCCATCTCTCGTAGTGATTGTGGGTTATGTGTTGGCTTTTTATTTGCTTTCTCTGACGCTCAAAACCATTCCGGTGGGGGTAGCTTATGCCATTTGGTCCGGTGCCGGATTAGTATTAATTGCGCTGAGCGGCTGGTTTTTTTTCGGGCAGTCGTTGGATATCCCCGCTATGGTGGGCTTGACTCTAATTGTTGCGGGGATTGTGGTGATCAATATGTTTTCCCAGACTGTTTCGCTTTGAGTTTGATTAATGAATTAGCTGTTAATCAACGGGCAATTCCTGCCAAGAAAAAATAACGCCCGCTATCGGTGGCAGCGTAATTGCCATTGAATCGGTAAACCCCATCCAGGGCTCTGACACGCTGGTAATATTGCCTAGATTACCGACATTGCTGCCACCGTAATAAGTGGAGTCGCTATTAAAAATCTCCCGATAAATACCGGCAGCGGGCACGCCGATGCGATAGCCAGTGCGTGGAACCGGGGTGAAATTGAGAACGACCAGAACAAATGATCCGTTCATGGCGCGCCGCATGTAGCTGATTATTGACTGATCGGCATCCTGGCAATCGATCCAGTGAAAGCCTTCAGCGGTAAAGTCAAGTTGATGCAAAGCCGGAATATTTTGATAACAGTGATTCAAATCGCGCGCAGCAGCTTGCACGCCGACATGTGGTTGTTGTTCCAGCAAATGCCAATCTAATTCGTGACTCACGCGCCATTCGCGTTGTTGCGCGAATTCGTTGCCCATGAAATTGAGTTTTTTGCCTGGGCACGTCATTTGATATACCAATAGCAGGCGCACGCTGGCAAATTTTTGCCAGGCATCTCCGGGCATTTTGTTCCAAAGCGAGCCTTTGCCATGCACGACCTCGTCATGCGAGAACGGTAGCACAAAATTTTCGGTATACGCATAAAGCTGGTTGAAAGTCAGCTGCTCGTGATGATAGCGCCGGTAGATAGGATTTTGGTGCATGTAAGATAGTGTATCGTGCATCCAACCCATATTCCATTTCATCGAAAAGCCCAACCCCCCCACATAAGTTGGGCGTGATACTCCAGGCCAGGCGGTGGATTCTTCCGCCAGTGTCAGTGCGCCAGGAAATTCCCCATGCACCATGATATTTAGTTCACGAAGAAAATCAATTGCTTCTAGATTTTCCCGTCCGCCATATTTATTGGGCAGCCATTCGCCATGCTTGCGGGAATAGTCAAGATAGAGCATTGAGGCCACTGCATCAACACGCAATCCATCCAAGTGAAATTCGGACAACCAATAATGAGCGCTGGACAAGAGAAAGGATTTTACTTCATTGCGACCATAATTGAAGATATAAGTACCCCAATCCTGATGAAACCCTAGGCGCGGATCTTCGTGTTCGTATAGGGCGGTACCGTCAAAGCGCGCCAATGCAAAAGTATCCTGAGGAAAATGCGCGGGCACCCAATCCAGAATTACGCCGATTCCCGTCTGGTGACAAGCATCTACGAAAAACCGAAAATCATCCGGTGAGCCGAAGCGGCTGGTGACGGCAAAATATCCCGTTGTTTGATAACCCCAGGATTCATCCAGAGGATGTTCCGAGACGGGCATCAATTCGATATGGGTATAACCCATTTTCTGTACGTAAGGCAATAGATGCTCTGCTAGTTCTCGATAGGTATAGAAACGTCCGTCCAGGTGCCGTTTCCATGACCCGGCATGAATTTCAAGAATGTTCAGCGGTGCATGCAGCCAATCCCCATCGGCTCTGCGCGCCATCCAGGTAGTATCCTGCCAGTGATGCGTGCTATGGGCAGGGATCAGTGCCGCAGTGTTGGGACGCAATTCGTATTGCTTGGCGTAGGGATCCGTCTTAATGAGGATTTCACCACTACTGCGATTTCGAATTTCAAATTTGTAATGAATATTGGCGGGTAATTCCGGAATAAACAATTCCCATACACCGCTGGCGTGATGCACTTTCATCGGGTGCATTTTGCCGTTCCAATGATTGAAATCGCCGACTATGCTGACGCGTTCGGCATTCGGAGCCCATACTGCGAAGCGCATTCCATCAACGCCTGTATTCCTGGCCGGTTGAGCTCCAAGCATGCGATAAGCCTGCCATAGCTTACCTTGATTGAATAAATATAAATCATGATCAGAAAGTTGCAACGCAAAAGCATAGGGATCATATACTTCATGGACGGTATGCTTTGGGTCTTTTGCTTCAACGCGCAAGCGGTATGGCATGAGCGGCATTGATTTGCTGCGCCATTCAAAAATTCCTTCAGGATGAATGCATTGCATCGGCTCAAAGCCAGTTGATGTTTGGATCCATACCTGCGTATCAAAAGCACGGAATACTCTAACCAGAACTTGATTGTGCTCTCTATGTAGACCTAAATACGCATAGGGGTCATGGAGCTGTGCATTGATCAGTGCATGCAGCAGAAGATTGGTTTTGCTCGTGGTCATCACCTTTAATATAATAGTATTGGCTGTATGGTTTGGATTATAACCTGTCTATTCTTTGATAAAAGGTAATTAAACCCAAAGCTCTCTGTGAGAAAGTGCCATAATACGATAATATATTCGCATAGGTGCAGATGGGTTCAAATTGCTATGGATAAAACTAAACTTACACATGCACAATCTCGGGCGGAGTGCAAATCCAGCAGCCGCTTTCATAGCAACATTTCACATGAAACACTCGCCTTAATATTGGCGGGCGGGCGCGGTAGCCGTTTGCACCAGTTGACTGACTGGCGTGCTAAGCCTGCTGTTCCTTTTGGTGGGAAGTTTCGTATTATTGATTTTCCTCTATCAAATTGTGTCAACTCGGGTTTTCGACGTATTGGTGTCGTGACACAATATAAAGCACAGAGCCTGATTCGTCATATTCAGCATGGCTGGAGTTTTCTCGATGGACGTTTTAAAGAGTTTGTCGAATTGCTCCCCGCGCAACAACGAACTGTCGAGGAAACATGGTACCAAGGAACTGCTGACGCGATATTTCAGAATATCGATATTTTATTGCGCCACGATGCTAAATATGTATTGATTCTAGGTGGGGATCATATCTATAAAATGGATTACAGTAAGCTGTTGGCGGAGCATATTGAAAAATCAGCAGATATGACGGTAGCGTGTCTTGAGATTCCACTGCAGGAAGCGAGCGCCTTTGGTGTTATGGGGGTCAGTGATCAATGGCAGGTAACCAGTTTTGCTGAGAAACCGGCTCATCCTGTGCCCATACCCGGTCAACCTGAGAAAGCTCTGGTGAGCATGGGTATTTATGTATTTAATGCCGATTTTCTCTACGAGCAATTAATTCGTGATCATCAGGATCATGATTCGTCGCATGACTTTGGTAAGGATATAATTCCGTATCTGGTGTCCCGTTATCGTGTCTTTGCCCATCGATTCATGAACAGCTGCGTTAATATGGCATCCGGGATACCGTACTGGCGTGATGTTGGAACAGTTGATGCATACTGGGAAGCTAATGTTGATCTGATTTCCGTTACACCACAGCTTAATCTGTACGATGAAGATTGGCCTATCTGGACACACCAGGAACAACTTCCTCCGGCAAAATTTGTATTCGATGATGATGATCGGCGTGGTCATGCGTTGGATTCATCCGTATCAGGCGGCTGTATTATCAGCGGGGCTACGGTTCGTCGTTCCTTATTGTTTTCCAACGTAAAAGTTAATAGTTTCAGCTATGTAGAAGATTCGGTCATACTTCCCAATGTGGAGGTTGGTCGGCATGCGCATCTGCGGCGTGTGGTTGTGGAGAAAAAATGCGTGATTCCTGAAGGGTTAGTTATTGGATTTGATCCTGAACAAGACCGCAAGCGATTTTATGTGACCGAGAAAGGTATTACATTAATTACACCGGAAATGTTAGGGCAGGAAATACATAAAATATGCTAACAAAGATTGAGTAAACATTTCAAATTAATAGTCAGTGATGCAAAATGGGCGTGTATTCGTGACTATTTTTTCATGCCAGAAGCATGATTGATGCAGTGAGCTTCTATATTTTATTTTAATTTAATAAATACTGTCTTTTATAATGAAGCAATTAAATCTCGTTTTGCTGTGGCATATGCATCAACCGGACTATCGGGATTACGTCACCAATCAATTTGTGTTGCCTTGGGTGTATCTGCATGCCATCAAGGACTATACCGATATGGCTTATCATTTGGAGTCGCATCCAAAGACCAGGGTGGTTGTCAATTTTGTTCCGGTGCTTCTGGATCAACTGGATGATTTTTCGCAGCAATTTTCAACCAAGCAAATACGTTGTCCTTTGTTGCGTTTGCTAGCGACACCCGAGCTCGAAAATATCACGATGCAAGATCGTTTGTATATTTTTGACAGCTGCTTTCTCAGTAATCATGAGAACATGCTGCAGCCGTATCCGGCTTATAAGCGTCTACATGAACTCTATCAAGTCTTCAACAAAGTGAGTGAGCGTGAGTTAAAATATTTTTCCGGACAATATCTGGCTGACTTGCTGGTCTGGTATCACTTGGCATGGATGGGAGAGAGTGTACGGAGAAACAACGAATTTGTGATGAAATTAATGGCTAAGAACCAGGAATTTAACTATGAGGATAGGCTGCAGCTTTTTACTTTGATCGGCGAATTAATTCAGGATCTGATTCCGCGCTATCGAAAGCTTGCTGAATCAGGGCAGATTGAATTATCCACCACGCCCCACTTTCATCCGCTTGCACCGCTACTGATTGATTTTTCTTCTGCCCGGGATAGTCAACCCGATGTTACTTTGCCTGCGCATAACTTTTATCCGGGTGGACGTAGCCGCGTGGCATTCCATTTGTCGTCTGCAATTACCAGCCACACCCAGCGTTTTGATGAAAAGCCTGCTGGAATCTGGCCCGCTGAGGGGGCTTTATCTACCGCATTAATAAAAATCATGGCAGAACAAGATTGTCAATGGAGTGCTAGTGGGGAAGGTGTATTGGTCAACAGTTTGCGGTCATCATATTCTGATGGGACACTTCCGGATCGCAACCATTATTTATATCGTCCTTACCGGATAGATGGAGAATCAAAAGATATCATCTGCTTTTTTCGTGATGATCAATTATCTGATTTGATCGGTTTTGAATATTCCAAATGGTTTGGTCGTGATGCTGCGGAAAATTTTGTGCAATCCTTGGATCACATTTATCACAGCACACCTGCTGAAGGGAATCCGGTCGTCAGCGTTATACTGGATGGAGAGAACGCCTGGGAATCATACCCATATAATGGATTTTATTTTCTTGATGATCTTTATCATTTACTCGATGATCATCCGTATATTCGTACCACGACTTACCGGGATTATCTCGCATCTGTTGAAATCAGTGCAATTGAAGCATTACCAACGCTAGCAGCCGGCAGCTGGGTATATGGAACATTCTCGACTTGGATTGGGGACAAGGAAAAGAACTGTGCATGGGACATGCTCTGCGCGGCTAAACATAGTTTTGATTTGGTGATGCAAAGCGAGCGTTTGACGGAAGAGGAAAAAAATCAGGCCAGTCGGCAGTTGGCGTCCTGTGAAAGCTCAGATTGGTTTTGGTGGTTCGGTGATTACAATCCGGCGCATTCCGTAGCAAGTTTCGATCAGTTGTTCAGGAAAAATCTGATGAATCTTTATCATTTGCTTAAATTACCGATACCATCCGCAATTCTTGAGCCTGTTAGTAAAGGTAATGAATGGAGTGAAGACAGTGGAGCAATGCGGCGATCCTCATCAAACGCGGATTAATTTAAATTGTATTCTCCGTGCTTGAGGACGGATTTTGGATTGCCATAGGTTCTTAACGATTACCGGAGTCATTGAATGTCACAACGTGTTTCGTTACTTTTGGGTGTACATGCCCATCAACCCGTCGGCAATTTTCCCGATGTGTTGAAGGATGCGCATCAGCGTTGCTACAGGCCTTTCTTGCAGATACTTTACCGTTATCCGGATTTTCGTTTTTCCGTTCATTTTTCAGGTTGGTTACTGGATTATCTGTTGCAACACTTTCCTGATGATATGGCGTTATTGCATCAAATGGTTGCGCGGCGGCAAGTGGAATTATTCGGTGCGGGTGATACCGAGCCGGTTCTGGCGGTCATTCCGAACCGGGACCGCATGGGACAGGTTGATACTTTTTCCCGGAAGCTGGCGGTAAAGTTTGGTCAACGTCCGCAGGGTGCATGGTTGACTGAGCGTGTTTGGGAATCCACGGTTGTACCGGCATTGGCGAATTGTGGAATCCGCTATGTTACTGTAGACGATTATCATTTTTTATGTGCAGGTAAAACACCAGGGGAACTTAATGGTTATTTCACCACTGAGGAAGATGCATATAAACTCGATTTATTTCCGATTTCTGAATCCTTACGTTATAAAATTCCTTTTTCTCCGGTTGAAGAAACTATCGCTTATCTGGAATCATTGACGGATCATCATTCGTCCGATACCTCTCCTGCGGCGGTTTATTTCGATGATATCGAAAAATTCGGCATCTGGCCGGAAACTTACCATTGGGTATATGAACAAGGTTGGCTTGAACATTTTATCCAGAGCGTATTGGCTTCGGACAAAATCTGTACCCGGCATTACAGCGAATATCATGCTAGTGAGAAAACCCGCGGTATTGTTTATTTGCCCACGGTATCGTACATCGAAATGAATGAATGGACATTGCCTGCGCATTTCGCCAATATTTATGCAGAACTGTTGCAGCAGGCAAAAACAAGTGGTTGGTATGAGCACAAGAAAGCTTTTATCCGTGGTGGCATTTGGAAAAACTTTTTTTCCCGCTATCCGGAATCCAATTGGATGCATAAGCGTATGTTGGGGCTCTCTGCACGGCTAATTGAGTTACCGGCGCAACATCGTACCGTCGAAATGCAGCAGAAACTCTACGAGTCCCAAGCAAATGATGCCTATTGGCATGGCATGTTTGGCGGTTTGTATCTCCCGCATTTAAGGCGTGCTGTATACAATGCCATGGTTGAACTGGAGGCGTTGCTCGATATCCATGCGCCGCGTCCTTCGTATTTTACCGAAGATACCGACTTGGATGGTATGGAAGAGGCATACCTGCAGAATGGCGTGCTGCAAGCAGTGTTAAAATTAGATGGTTTTGCCAGTATTTGCGAACTGGATGCCTACCGGTTGAAACATAATTTTGGCGATACCTTGCGCGTTCAAGGTGAACATTATTATCAGAAAATTCAGGCGGGACAGCCTGATTCATCCAATGATGCCGTTAATGGTATCGCTTCGGCGCACGATCGAATCAGCTACAAGCATGAAATCAATGCGGAAGATATCGTTGCCGATGATCATCCTCGGAGCTTATTCGTTGATCGTCTGAATGGTACGTTTATTGTTTACCGCTCAGTGGCTGCCGCACTTGAAAATAACCATTTTCAATCTGAGAATACCAATTATCCGATCCATAAACACATTCTGCTGGATCAGAACCGGTTACAGGTTGCATATCATTTTACCGCTAAACTGGCGCATAAATTCAGTACCGAAATCAATCTTGCCATGCCCAGTTGCGATGGGATGGGCGGACGCTATATCTATCAGGGAAAAATTTCTGGTGGTTTTGGTGAATTGCTTGAATTAACGGACATGACGGAAATAACACTGGACGACGATACGCTGGGCGGCAGCGTGGTGCTAAAAACATCTCATCCAGTGACGTTGCGTGCACATCCGCATTTTTCGGTGTCGCAATCCGAAAGCGGATTTGAAAAAATTATGCAAGCAACGACATTGTTATTGGAGTGGCCGGTTACCACTCAGGAATTAATTATTACACTGGAGATCCATGCCCGATAGTTGTATTTCATTCATAATTCATATAATTCAGCAACTCAAACACACGCTATGTCTATTCTTACGCACTCACCTGCTTGGTTAGCTTTACAGTCGCATCAATCGGTTATAACACAACAGCATTTGCGCGAGTTGTTTCAACAAGATCCGCAACGTTTTGAAAAATTTTCTCTTATTTTCAATAATATTCTGATGGATTATGCCAAACATCCGATCAATTATGAAACTGTTGATTTATTGCTGAAGTTGGCGCATCAACAGAAGCTAAAAGATTGGATTGCACGGATGTTTTGTGGGGAGAAAATCAATTCGACGGAGCAACGCGCGGTGCTGCATATTGCATTACGCGGTGATCAATCCATCATGGTTGATGGTGCCGATGTGATGCCGGATGTTAAACGCGTGTTAAAGCAGATGGAGCGTTTCTCAATTGCGATTCAGAGTGGCGAACGCAGAGGGTATACCGGGAAAATGTTTACCGATATTGTCAATATCGGTATCGGTGGATCGGATCTGGGGCCAGTGATGGTGACTGAAGCACTGAAACCTTATTGGCTGAAGGGCATTTCCCCACACTTTGTTTCAAATGTTGATGGTACACAGCTAGCCGGTATTTTACGTCAACTCGATCCAGCTACGACGCTTTTTGTTATTGCCTCAAAAACATTTACGACTCAGGAAACTTTGACCAATGCGCATTCTGCACGAGAATGGTTTTTGTCTCAGGGTGGCAATGAAAAAGATATCGCGCATCATTTTGTAGCGGTTTCGACCAATCGTGCGGCAGTAGAAAGATTTGGCATTGATCCGGATAACATGTTTGAGTTTTGGGATTGGGTCGGAGGGCGCTATTCATTATGGTCGGCTATCGGGTTGCCGATTGCCTTGACTGTCGGTATGGATCATTTTTATTCTTTACTGGCGGGTGCAAAAGCAATGGATCAGCATTTCGCCACGGCCCCATTCGAGAAAAATTTGCCAGTTATGCTGGGTTTAATAGGTATTTGGCAAATTAATTTTTTCGGCACAGCTTCTCATGTGGTACTGCCCTACGATCAATCGCTGCATCGTTTCCCCGCTTATTTGCAGCAACTGGAAATGGAAAGCAATGGCAAACGCACCACCCGCAACGGTGAAGTGGCCGATTATGCTACCGGCGCGGTCGTTTGGGGAAAGCCTGGAACCAATGGCCAGCATGCTTTCTACCAATTGTTACATCAAGGCACGCAAACCGTTTCAGCTGATTTCCTGGCGCCTTGTCAAAGCCATTACCCTATGGGTGAGCATCATCGCATGTTATTGGCGAATTTTTTTGCGCAAACAGAAGCGTTGATGACTGGTAAAAATGAACAAGAAGTGTGTGATGAACTTGTGGCGCAAGGTATATCTGCAGAATCCGTAGCGCAATTGCTGCCACATAAGATTTTTCCCGGAAATCGTCCCACTACCTCCATTTTATTCAAGAAACTGGATCCTCAGACATTGGGCTCATTGATCGCACTGTATGAGCATAAAGTATTTGTGCAAAGCGTAATATGGGATATTAACCCGTTCGATCAATGGGGCGTGGAACTGGGCAAGCAGCTTGCCGGAAAAATTCTGGCCGAGTTGGGACACAGGGACCCTGTGGTATCGCACGATTCATCCACCAATGGATTGATTAATTATTTCAAGGCCAATCAGTAGAAATATTACTTATGCCGCGATCCCAGAAACTTCGCGTTTTGTTTGTTACTTCTGAAGTGTACCCGTTGTGCAAAACTGGCGGCCTGGGTGACGTCAGCGCAGCATTGCCTGTTGCATTATGTGCGTTGAACAGCGACGTGCGACTTTTAGTGCCCGGCTATCCGCAAGTGATGGCTGGCGTTAAATACAAATATAAAATAGCTGAGTTCAATGCACTGTCACAGTTTCCACCCGCTTCATTGCTGTCGGCCCGATTGTCATTGAATAAAACCGAGAGCATTCCGGTGTTCGTGATCGACTGTCCCGGGCTATATAACCGTGAAGGAGGGCCCTACATGGATGCATTTGGTCATGATTGGCCTGATAACGCGTTACGTTTCGGTTTGCTATCAAAAATTGGTGCCATTCTGGGCAGTGATGACAGTCCGATTGCCTGGTATCCGCATATCGTTCATTGCAATGACTGGCAGAGCGGCCTCACCCCGGCTTATTTGCATTTTTATTCGGGAAAAAAAGCTGCCACGATGATGACCATTCATAATCTGGCGTTCCAAGGTATTTTCCCATCTGGAAGTGTGGTACAACTGGGGTTGCCATCAGGCAGTTTCGATATCAATGGAGTAGAGTATTATGGCAATTTATCTTTTCTCAAAGCCGGGCTGTATTATGCCGACCAGATTACTACAGTCAGCCCCAATTATGCCAAAGAAATACAGACAGAGCCGCTGGGGTTCGGGTTGCAAGGATTACTGGCTACCCGCCAGTCTGATCTCACCGGTATTATCAATGGCATTGCTACCACAGAATGGGATCCTGAAACGGATCGTTATCTAGTTAAAAACTACAATAGTAAAAGCCTGTCGAATAAGACAGTTAATAAAACTGCATTGCAACAACAAATGGGGTTGGCAGTCGATGCGCATGTCCCACTATTGGGTGTGGTCAGCCGTTTGAGCCACCAAAAAGGGATTGATCTACTGATCCAGATTGCTCCGCAATTAATAAAGATACCCGCCCAATTGGTGGTTTTGGGCAGCGATCACCCTGAATTGGAGCACTTGCTTTCCACGCTGGCGCAAACCTACTCCAAGTCAATCGCGATACACGTTGGTTTTAACGAGGCTTTGTCCCATTTGATAGAAGCCGGTATTGATTGCTTTCTGATGCCATCACGGTTCGAGCCCTGTGGATTGAATCAGATGTATAGTCAACGCTATGGTACCCCGCCAATAGTTCACGCCACAGGTGGTCTGCTTGATACGGTGGTGGATTGTACCCCGGCAACACTGGCAAATCATACTGCCAGCGGCTTCGTGTTCAATTCCATGACGGCGGCCAGTTTACTGGATACCATAAAACGTGCAGTATTTGCTTATCACAATAAAAAAACCTGGCTAAGCCTGCAGAAGAATGGAATGGCCAGAAATTTCAGCTGGAACGCGAGCGCAATGGCGTATCAAGAACTTTACCGGAGGCTGCTACACTGAAATACGATCTTCACTCAACAGGACTAGATATCATGAAAATCACGCTCAGTATTCTTTTTGCCGTTTTGTTGTCCGGTTGTATTGCGCATCCGTTAGAGGCGCCTTTACCGCCTGCGGTAGTGAGTGAAGTGCCGGAAAACTGGGAACAGGCGCAAGCCAGAAAATATCAAGAAAAATCAAATTATATTCAGTCCCGTCAAGTCGCTTACGATTGGTTTGGCAATTTTGCTTTTAGCGAAATCGATGGTATTCCCTATATTGCGTTGAAACTTTTACCCAAGCTGGCACCTCAGTTGTGGGGAAGTGACGAAAATTTTCTCGATGCGGTTGGTTTGTTTATTGATGAGCGGCAGCAATCCTATCCGATTGCACGCGGCATTGGCTTCAGTGGCTTATCGCGGGCTGAGGCGCAGGGGAATATTGATTACGCATCATTCACTTGCGGTGCCTGTCACATTGGGCGTGTGCGACTTGAGAGCGGCCAGATCGATTATCTCGATGGCGGCGTGAATACGACCTTCAATATCGCGTTATTTCGTGTCAAATTGTATCAGACCTTACAAACAGCCTATGCAGGTGAAGCCGACGACACCAAATACCAATTATTAACGCAGAAGTTGCTGGATGCACTGGATACTGTTCATCAGCAAAATCCGAATTATTTTTATAATAATTTCCAAACAGGTGATAGGAACTTTGATGCCGGTTATGAAGCTGCGCAGATCGCCTTGTTCAAACAACATGCTGAACAGACGATCAAGCAGTTTGCGCAGCGCGCTGAAGCTGAGTATGAAGGTTTTGGCGCGCTCATCGCCAAGAACTATGCAGGTCTTGAATCAGAAATGCTGGCTGGTTTTCCCGGCATGGCGGATGCGACGGGGTTGAGCGCCATCAATGGTTATATCAGTTTGCGCAAGATTCCCATTATTAAAGGATTTGCCAGTGTCACGCTTCCACCCGAGCCGGGCATCACTGATTTTATGTCGGTATGGGAGCAAGACAAGCGCCGGGCAAGCTGGGATAAGAGTCATACCAGACTTATCAATGGTGGCGGCCAATGGAATGGTAATGTACCGATGCCGATTTACCGTAACCTGATTGCCATGCTGACTTTGGGTCTGGAAAAAACCGATGTCCGGGTGGCTGCTTTTGCCGAAGAACTGCTCGATGGACTACCGGCCAGTCCTTATCCTTTTAATGTGGATATCGGATTGGCTAAGAAGGGGCAAGCGTTATTTGCAGAGCACTGCGCCGATTGCCATCAACCTAAAAACGGCAAAGTTTACGATAATCTTGGTACCAGCATGAAAAGGGCTTATGTGGTGGGTGCACTGTTAAACTATGCCGCCCACAAACAATTGTATGCAAACTGTGCGCCGGATACGACCATTCAACTGGAGGGAAAAGATATCAAACCCTGTGCCGAGTTTGACGGGGTTTCTCTGGATGGTAAAAAAGACTTGCTGATGTCGCCCAACAATGAACATCGCGGCTACAATGCTCGCCCGCTCAGCGGCATCTGGGCGCAAGCGCCTTATCTGCATAATGGCACGGTACCGACGGTTTATCACCTGTTAGTGCCGGATGAACGTCCAGACAGTTTTATCAAGAGTAAGCTTGATTATGATCCCCGGTATCTTGGCTTTGCCTGGGATGCTGGGCAAACAGCCAATCCAAACGAGGGCTATCTGTTTCAGGCCAATGCGATTTCCGCTTTGAGCAACAAGGGGCACGATAAGGATATCGTGGAAGGTAAAAAAACCTATCGTCTCAATTGGTCTGGCGATAAACCAGGTGCTTTTGCTATTATTGAATATCTGAAGACCTTGTAATTTTATACGGGTCATGTAAAAGCTGTTATGTAAAGACGCAAGCGGAGTTAGAACAGGAAGTGAGGACGACCTCACCGCTTCAATATCTTTAAGGGGACGACCCCATAATTCAGAAAGGAGCGTATATGGCTTGGGCTATTCTTATTGCTGCAGGGCTGTTTGAAGTTGGTTGGGCGATCGGATTGAAGTATACGGAAGGTTTCACGCAATTATGGCCCACGATCGGAACGATTCTTGCGATTATCATCAGTCTTTGGTTGCTGGGCATTGCCATGCAATTACTTCCAGTTGGTACGGCCTATAGCATTTGGGTAGGCGTGGGAGTGGTCGGTACCGTAACTCTCGGGATCGTTCTGTTTGGCGAGCCCGTAAATGTGGCGCGCTTAATCAGTGTTGCGCTCATCATCACAGGTATCATCGGTCTTAAGCTCACCACACCGGATTAACCATATTACACGCCGAAGTGGAAAATGGCGCGATAATAAGGATAGCGTCATCAAATGACAATACCGGGAAAAAACGATTCATCCTAACATCAGGGAAATAACATGCCAAACGTACTGATTCAACCCTATATCATATTCGGCGGGCGCTGCGAAGAGGCGCTCGAATTCTACCGCACCGCTCTGGACGCGCAGATCGATATGCTGATGCGCTTCCAGGAAAGCCCGGATCCTACTCCACCCGGCATGCTGCCGCCGGGTTTTGAGAACAAGGTCATGCATGCCAGCTTTCGCATCGCCGGCAATGTGTTAATGGCTTCGGACGGTTGTGAAGAAGGCCAGGAATTCAAAGGGTTTTCACTATCGATCTCGGTTACCACCGAAGCTGAAGCCAATCGTTATTTTTCTGCGCTTTCCGATGGTGGCCAGGTGCAAATGCCATTAGGCAAAACATTCTGGTCACCGTGCTTCGGCATGCTCACTGACTGTTTCGGTATCAGTTGGATGATCAATGTCGTGACAACCGATTGCACCGGATGAAATTAAGCATCTCGATTATCGGCATTGCAACGGTGGCACTGATCGCCGGATCCGGCTGCACTACCCAGCAACTTTATGCCATCGGACAATCATGGCAACGTAACGAGTGAGGCCGGTTAATGGATCAACAGGAACGCGATCGCTGCTTGTCGAGTACCGGCATTTCGTATGCAGCGTACAAAAAACAGTCCAGTAGTGGCAGCGAACCGGAATGACAGCAGCATGAGCTTTGAGAAAATGAGCGATCAGCAACTATGGGATATTGCCAATCCCATTATGGATAATTTGATGGATGCTTCGACTCAACTCGATCACGCGAAGCATGTGCGGAATTTTACTGAGCGGTTGAAAGCCATCGTGACTCCAGAGTATTTTCAGCGCATTTGCCAGCAATATCAAGCCGAGAAAGGATATTTCTCCAGTCGCATGCCGGTCGCCGTTTTCCGGCGCCCTGACTCAGTAGCCATTGTGTGGAAACAATCGTTTACGAAAGCACCGGGTGAGTTTGTCGCGGAGATGGTGTTGGTGTGTCGAGACGATCGATATTGGGTGGATCATGTGATGGTTTTTTGAGTGATCAATTGAAGTTGGAATGCGTGGAAACGTGCGCTGTGGATTTAATAATGCTTGGTATGATTAAAACTAAGCTGACTCATTTCAATTGAAAAAAGATAGCGTGGCGTGTGTCACATTAGATATTCTGATGTATTGTTTTGTGTCATTCTGGAGTTCTAATTCTAGTGAGGTTTGATGGAAATTGCAGCGACTGAGAGGGAGGTGGAACATTATCTTAACGAGTGGTTGACTCTCGACAAGTATGTGATGCAAGAAAGATGTATCAATTTACTCTTTCAAGATCTGTGTAATAAGAACTCGGAACTGGATGAAGTTCTACTCAAGGTAAGTGCGTTGAATGATTTCTACAGTACTAACATATACGATACGCATAGGGTTGCAAGGCACATCCACGCACTAGAAATAGATGCCTTGCTTAAGGGTGGAGATCTTGATCTGGTAGATCGCATGGCTGTCGTTAGTTTTAGTAGCGAGGTGCGTCGGTTCTATTCGTTTGCCACGAAATATTGCAGTCATCACTTTCCAGAAGCATATCCGATCTATGACAGCTACGTAGATGAGATGCTTTGGTTCTTTCATAAGCGCGATTATTTTGCTAAGTTTAATCGGATAGATATGAAACATTTTCCAACTTTTGTCGAAATCATTGATCAATTTAAGGGCCACTATGGTCTAGAGAAGTTTAGCAGAAAGCAGATTGATGTTTTTCTCTGGCTTGCTGGTAAAAAGCATTTCCCGAGATATAAACAAGCAAATAGGGCTGGATCAAATAAAATGAGATAGCTGATTACTATCTGCGATGTCTGGGAAATCCACTACCCTGACTGACACCACTACGGCCTTTGCCGAAAATTATTACAACGGCGATAATGGCGACCGTCACGACACCAGCTATGACTTTATTCCAGTCGATAACTGTTTTATAGATCCGGAAATCGTCTCGCCAGCGAATGCGTTGCCAAATTTCATCGGAGGTTATTGATCGAAGGGGACTGACGGTATCAAGCGTTACGGTAACTTCATGATCTTCGTTGATATCAATCGAATCGGTTGGATTTCTCCGTGATGTCACCGAGATCGTGCCGCTGATGACGGTGACTTCTGTTTCATGTTGCGATACATTGAGATGCAGAATCGCGTTTTTGGCATGGATGATTGCGTGCAAGGTTTCGATTCTTTGTTCGCAGTCTGATGTTTCCGTGAATGCATTGCCGATTTTGAAATCGTCCACACGAATGAGACAGGGTGAACCCGATGCCTTGAGCCGAATACGGGCACCACTCCGAGGACCGCTGCTGACGAACGAATGATTTTTTACTTGCTCCATTTCATTGACTGAAGAGCCATTAAGCAACACGTTTTTGCCTGATGATTGGATCAATCCGATGGTTGCATCATCAGGCACAGTGCTAAGATGAAAACGAGCGCCGGTATGTTCATCTTGTTCCCACAAACCACCGGCTTCAACAAGACTTTTATCCATGATAGGAATTGTTTTGCAACCGGCAAGCAGCAAAACTGCCAGCAACAGCAGAAAAAAACCATGATTGCCGGGAAAATTCAATGGAGAAAATATTAATCCTGGATAGCGTCCCGGATAGATGCTTATTATCTTGAAGAGGAATGGCTTGATTTCTGTGGTATCCATTTCGTTGCTCCTTTCAATCCTTTGTTTCAGGTAGTTTACTAATCAGGGTACTGTATAGGAGATTGTATGAATTAGGACTGAATGAAGTGTTCGGGGGTGCAAAAGGAAGTACCGCAAAATAGCCTGATCGTGGATATCAGGTTTAACATTTAGAAATATACGCGTTGCTGTTTCAATTCAAGAAATGAAAAAGGTCATTGGGGTGAGGCGTCAATGACATTGGAATAGTTTTCACACCGATCCAGTATTTTGCTATATTCCCGGCTTTGTCTTTTCTTTGCGGTTATCACATTGGAACATACATCTCCATCAGAAAAATCAAATGAGAAGAAAGATGAGATCTTGCAAGCTTTGGCAGAGATGCTGGAACATCCGCAGAGGCTCAAGATAACCACTGCAGCATTAGCTATGAAGCTGGGAATCTCTCAATCATCCATATACCGTTGTTTCCCCAATAAAGCGCAAATGTTTGAAGCACTGATAGAATTTATTGAAAAGACTTTGTTTGTGTTGATCAATAAGATTCTGCAAGAAGGGCATTCCGCTACCCAAAAGATCGAAAATTTGTTGCTGCTATTGTTAGGATTCTCGCGCAAGAATCCGGGCATGACGCGCATTCTGGTGAACGATGTCTTGATCAATGAGAATGAGCATTTACAATTTCGTGTTAATCAGTTACATGACAGATTAGAAGCCACCCTGAAACAAGCGTTACGCTTTGCTGCTTCCGAGGGACAAATCAATAGAAATGTGAATGTTACGGCACATGCTAATTTATTGTTGTGCTTCGTGATTGGCCGTTGGTATCAGTTTGTCAAAAGTGAATTTGCGCGAGATCCTCTAGTAGACTGGGAAGTTCAGCGATTGATTTTGTTGCCATCCGAGCTACTTTGAACTGAGAAGATTTCACACATTGCTTGGTGGTGGTTTTATACTGATATTGATGATTGACATATCGGGCAGGCCGGATCTTTATGCAGATGGATGGAGCGCCAATTCATCGTGAGGCCATCGAGTAATTGCAGGCGGCCGTTCAGGCTTGTGCCAATATTCAACAGAATTTTTAGTGCTTCTGCGGCTTGCATTGAGCCGATTATGCCCACGATTGGTGAAAAAACGCCCATGATGGCGCAGGGCATATCTTCTTGATTTCCTGTGTCAGGGTATAGGCAGTGATAGCAAGAGCTATCGTCATGGCGTAGATCAAACACGCTGATCTGACCACTAAAACGCACTGCAGCTCCGGAGATTAGGGGTTTCTTGTTAATGACACACGCTTGGTTGATCTGGTAGCGCGTATTGAAATTGTCACTGGCATCAATGACTACATCAACGTCTGCTGTGAGTTGTAGTAATTTTTCAGCGCCTACGTACTCATGGATTGTAGTGATATTGATTTCTGGGTTGATTCTAACTAATAATTGTTTGGCTGAAACAACTTTTGCAACACCGATTGATTGACTGTCATGCATAATTTGCCGTTGCAAATTAGTTAGATCAATCTGATCGCCATCACAAATTATCAGGCTGCCCACTCCGCTGGCAGCAAGATAAAGCGCTATGGGGGAACCTAAGCCACCCGCTCCGACAATTAATGCGCGAGAGTGATTAAGTTTTTCCTGCCCCGCAATATCAATTTGCGGGAGCAGGATATGGCGGCTGTACCGCAGGAGTTGATGGTCATTCACAATCCTTATAAACTTTTAATCAACTATCGCTTTCATCATTGGGTTCTGGCGGGGATGAGGGAATGCCTTTAAAGTAATTCATGGCTTGTTTTAACAGTTCATCTTCTTCCGACCCGAATTCGAGAGGAGCATTATTTTTTGTATCTTTTTTCTTTTTATCTTTCTTGTCTTTTTTGTCACCTGCTGGTTTTGATCCTGTTTTCTCTGCCTCGGAAGTCACTATCTTCTCGGTTTTTTTACCATTGGACAAGTGGCGATTCAAATCTGATTCACGCAAGCGTTGATCATCACCGTTGTCAGCTTCATCCAGAATATCCGGCGTAATACCTTGTGCCTGAATAGATTGTCCGTTGGGTGTATAGTAACGCGCAGTTGTTAGTTTAATCGCAGTATTATTTCCTAATGGTAATATTGTTTGTACCGATCCTTTGCCGAATGTCTGCGATCCCATGACGATGGAGCGTTTATGATCTTGCAAAGCACCTGCAACAATTTCGGAGGCTGAAGCAGAGCCCCCATTGACCAATGTAATCATGGGCACGGTTTTTACTTCAGTAGGTAAACCTTTTAAGTAATCTTTATCAGGTCCACGCAAATAAAACTCCGGGTTGGCGTGCAATTTCATTTTTGCATCCGGGCTACGGCCTTCAGTGTAAACGACCAACGCATTTTCCGGCAGAAAAGCAGCTGATACTGCAACCGCCCCATTAAGTAATCCTCCCGGATCGTTTCGCAAATCCAATATTAGGCCTTTCATTTCTCCCTTGTTTTCACCGAATAGGGTTCTGATCGCTTGCGCCAAATTCTCACCAGTTTGTTCTTGAAATTGTGTGATTCGAATATAGGCGTAGCCGGGTTCGAGCATTTTTGATTTGACACTCTGAATTTTTATGATGTCACGTACTAAATTAAAAATCAGTGGTTCAGTCTCGCCTTCCCGTACTATCGTAATTTTTATCGAAGTTTTGGGTTTGCCGCGCATGAGCTTGATCGCATCATTAAGTGTCATGCCTTTGACAACGGTGTCATCCAATTTAACGATCAGATCGCCAGTTTTAATACCCGCACGAAATGCCGGGGTGTCTTCGATGGGGGAAATCACTTTTACTACACCGTCTTCCATAGTTACTTGGATACCTAGCCCGCCAAATTCACCTTGTGTACCAATTTGTAGTTCCTTATATTCGTCTTTATCAAGATACGAAGAATGAGGATCCAATCCAACCAGCATGCCATTGATAGCTTCAGTAATCAGTTTTTTGTCTTCTACCGATTCGACATAGTCACTTTTGATGCGACCAAAAACCTGAGCGAAGGTGCGTAATTCTTCGATTGGTAATGGATGGATGGCTTCAATATTTTCTTTTTTGGCAATGGCGGAGAAGTTCAAACTGAGCATAATTCCAGCGATTACTCCAATTAGAATTAAACCTGTTTTTCTGATTACATTACTCATGATGCTATCTCCGCACTGATCAAATTTGTATAAATGGTTTATCGCGATTATTCTATTTTTATCCATGTCAAAGGATCGAAGGGTTTGCCCCTATGACGAAGTTCAAAATATAGACCTGAATTTGCATTACCATCGCTATTTCCTACTGTGGCTATTGTATCGCCGCCGAGAATCATGTCACCTACTTGTTTATGGAGTGTTGTATTATTGCCATAAAGGCTCATATAGTTATTTCCATGATCCAGAATTATCAAATTACCAAAACCTCTCAACCAGTCAGCAAATACAATCCTTCCTCCAGAAATGGCTTTAACATCACTACCCTTAGGCGCTTGTATAAACAGACCTTTCCACGTTATATGTTTACCTGAACGTTGACCTCCAAAAGTATTCACAAGTTTCCCGCGCACAGGTAAATTTAATTTACCCTTGAGTGACGGAAAAGGAGTATTTGCTGTAGAAGCATCTGGGAGCTTAGTATTAATCTGAGAATTGATGCTGGATTTCTCCTGAGCGAGGAATTTATTAATCTCATTAACTAAGCGAGTAATGCGTTTTTCGTTATCTTTAAGCTTATTAAGCTCTTGTTGTTTCTGTATAATTTTATCAGATACTTGTGATAGGATCTTTTGCTGTTTGTTTTTTTCGTGCTCGAGTTTTTTGCGCTCATCATGATATTGGGTTTGAATGGCAGCTATTTCTTTTTTCTTGTGGCGGCTCATTTCAGTGAGCGTCAAGATTTCATGTTGATTCTTTCTTAGGGCCGTAATGCTATTCGAACGAGCAAGCGCGAATTGTTGGTAATAATAGGCGTTTCGGGCAATTTGATTGGGATCATATTGGCTTAACAGTAAGTGTAAATAATTGTGTTGCCCTCTGACATATTGCTCGTAAAGCAATTTTTCTAGTCGACTTCGTTCGATTTTGATTTCTTCGCTGATTACACGGTGCCGAGCCTGTAGCTGTTTGTATTCTTCAATGACTTTCCGGTCATTTGCAATAAGTTCGGTCAATTTGTGAGAGATATCATTGATTGTTTGCTCGGTTTTACGTAATGTGTTTGTTGTATCTTGTTTTAGCGATTCTTTATTAGCTAAATCTTTTTGGAGTAATTGTATGCGTTCACGTAACAATCTGAGGTTTTCCTGGTTACTTGAGAATGCTGAAAGGGGACAAATAAAAGCCAATACGCATGCCAACAGCACTGAATAAATACACTGTATATGAATCAAATTAAACGTATCAGTTTCCCCAAAAGGTGTAATTTATTCGAATTAGTACAAAGCATATACTTTGAATAAACGGACAACTGTTTTAACCAACTAATTTTCCTTGGTTAGCTACAATCTTCATTGCTTCCTGAATATCTGTTGGATTCCCAAGATAATAATTCCGTATGGGTTTTAAATTATCATCCAGCTCATATACTAACGGAATGCCAGTAGGAATGTTGCAATTGAGAATATCATTGTCGGAAACATTATCTAAATATTTGACCAGTGCTCTTAACGAATTTCCATGCGCGGCAATAATCACGCTTTTATCCGCCTGGATCTGAGGTGCAATAGTTGTGTTCCAATAGGGTAAAAATCTTGTAACCGTATCTTTAAGACACTCAGTTAAAGGAATATCATTGCGTGCTAAGTTTTTATAGCGCAGATCGGCGCCTGCATAACGTTGATCATCAATGTTCAACGCAGGCGGCCTAACATCATAGCTTCGCCGCCAAATTAGGACTTGTTCATCACCGTATTGGGCGGCTATTTCCATTTTATTAAGACCTTGCAGGGCACCATAATGCCGTTCATTCAATCGCCATGTATGCTCTATTGGAATCCACATCTGATCCATTTTATCCAGCACTATCCATAAAGTCCGAATGGCGCGCTTGAGAACGGATGTGTAGCCGATATCAAATGTAAATCCATGTTCGCGTAAAAGCTGTCCTGCATTTTGAGCTTCTTGAATGCCATTTGGGGTTAAATCAACATCTGTCCAACCCGTAAATCGATTTTCTTGATTCCAAGTACTTTCTCCGTGGCGTAGGAGAACAATTTTTTTCATATTGACCTTTAATGAAAAACAGAATGAATATTTTGAGAAGGCTTAAAGACTTTTAGCATTTTATTATAATTTAAGCTTGAAACACAGTATAGGGCCGATACTTTTAAGCGAATACGAAAGATTCGCGTAAGCCACATTCGTTTCTGAAAATATTGCTTCATTCGGCTCATTAGTCAGAGAATGGTGGAATAAAGGAGAGTTCGTTGAAAAATACTCGTCGCCAAACGATAAGTATTTACGCTACAAATATTTTAATTTCGATTAATATTCTAAATTTTTTGTTATACAATCCCGAGCTTAATTTGTTCGTTGTTCGACTGAAATAACTGAGCTTGCATCAATAAACCGGGTTTGCAGATAAATGCAAATATAATTTGGAGAGAATATGAAGGCAGTTTCTAGGAATATTTGGGTAACAAAATTTGGTGGTGTGATTTTAGCTTCTTTGCTGACATTGCCCGTGCATGCGCAGTTGATGCTGGCACATGAAGGGCATCATGATGCAGGTGGTTGTACGATTAAAACGGGTGAATTTCCTGTAACATTCAGTGCGTATGAAGTGCCTGAAGGGGGTATACCACCAATGCACTCATTCTGCGAAAATTTGCCAAATACTGGTAAGGTGAATTTGACTGTTGAGCTGCCTCAACAGGCACGCCAAATGCTTTTAGCTGTTCGTTTGGTGAAAGAGGGTCATGAAGGACATAGTGGAGAACAGCATAATAGTGCTGCCATCAATCATAAACCGGCAGATGTAGATGATCATTCGGGACATGAGGGTATGGAACATGGTGATGAGCATATAGAACACGGAATCGCTGAGCATGGAATCGTATATATGCCTCCAGAGATGCATAGATCAGGAATTATTGTGGTCGCAGCTAATATCGAAGAAAAAGGTCAATATGCAATTCATTTGGAAAGAAAGGATGATGCAGGGGGTGTTAAGACAGTAGTAAAGATTCCATTAAGTGTTGGAAAAGGTGGTGGACACGGTAGTCATGGCGGCGGAATTGGATTGATGGAGATTGCGCTATTGGTTGCAGTGGGTGGTGGAGCTGCTTTTTATTTTATGCGACGCAAAAAAGCATCTGAAGCATCCGCATAATTTAATCAGTGATTATTCGGTATTGTTGGTTTATGCAATTAATGTATTGAATTGATTGAAAGATGGTTGTCACGAGTTTTTTTGTGTTTTAATTCTGTCTGTCAAAAACCCTTGACAGTACAAGGATGACTAAGTAGTCTAGGGGAGGATGCTATCTGTTGAAGGTGGACGGATGGTGGGGTTTTATGCTGAAGGGAAGGGGGTCTTATGAGAGGCCGGGAAGATAAGGAAAGGGAA